>JAABUT010000135.1_pt1 | contig 136491 bp, 136 predicted proteins | sample 5559281 | NCBI WGS metagenome assembly JAABUT01 (sample SAMN10711880, study PRJNA513359) | rock metagenome | isolation source: Antarctica rocks | place: Antarctica: Victoria Land, Ricker Hills nord | collected 2016-01-04 | reverse complement strand
CTACTCTACTGTGTACATAGTTGTACAACCACTGCGAGACACTCCATGTCATGGTGCATCAACCGTGGATCAAAGTCACTCAGTGTGATACTCAAAGAGTTATATGATGATAAAGGAGCGTGTCTATATTCTATTTTTCTGTATGCTTTCAAGCCATCCTTGAGTCCGATTTTCACCGTCAACGCCATATTTGAGAGATGGAGCGCCATGAAAGAGACGAAATGATACCGCCCGCTGTGGCAGCGGTCCTGAAGCCGGCTTTGCTGGTCGGCGCTCTGGGTGGTAGGAACAAGTCCTCTTTCTCTCTCTTCAAAGCTACAGAAAAGCAGGTTTACAGGCCGAATGCCGAGGCGATTTGTGTCCGTCTTTATGCATTGCGATTATGATCATTCGACTCTCGGTGTCTGTCGCAAGAAATGAGTTTGCTTGTACATCCTGACCTAGAAAGGCATCTTGGATAGTACCCAAACTCCAAGTGCTTTCCTGAATCGGTCGATCAGGCTCCCAACTTGATTAGTCCAATATCTCTGCGTCTAAATCACCATGTAGCACTGACGACGTTCACAGCGTACCATTCCCTTTCCCTTCACTGTATAATTAGACATTATATTCACGCATTTTCACTTTTACGAGAACAAACGGCTTACAAAATTCTCAGGTGCGTCTGGCCTCGCAATAGGGAGTGTTGCTGGCGTTATTCGCTCTTCAACCCCAGGTCTCTTCGCCGCCGCCTCAGGCTTCCAATGCTTTGCCCTTGGTACAACGTTTTGGGGTGCGTAAATCGACATTTAAACTAAAAGCCGCGATGTCACTTCGCAATCCCATCTTTGTACTTGAAATGACACCACGTTCCCACGGAGTGAAAGCGTCTCTACCAAACATGGGTCTACGTAAGGCCCAAGAAACGTGACTAACGATTCCTTCAGTAAGCAGAGCCACCATCCTTCACGCCTGGCAACCCGAAACCCTAAACCCCCAAGACCGCGCCAAAGCCAGTAGTCTCGCCGGCGGCTTTACAGGTGGCACCGTCGGCGGTCTCATCCGAGGCCGCGCCAACATCATTCCTGGCGCAATCATGTTCACCCTCTTCGGCTACCTCGGCCAAACCCTGTACAATACTCTTGACGCCCGTCATACCCGTGAAATTATGCTTGCCTCTACTACTGCTGGTGTAGCGGAGAAGAAGAATTGGATGGAGAGGGTGTCGGATATGAAATGGAGTCCGATGAAGATGCTGAGTGATGAGCAGTACGAGAGGATGCTAAACAAGAGGCTGTTGAAGGTTGAGGCGGAGATTGCAATTCTGGATGAGAAGATTGAGAGGGTGGGTCTAGAAGCTAGCGATGTTCGGAGCATGGATGGGCAAGTCGGGTTGAGCTCTTAAGCTCGAAGACGATGAGTATATCGGCCTTCAACAGAGCGAGAATCTGGGATGGGGAGGACTCGAGTGATTGAGGAATAGGAGCGAGGCGGTAGCTAGCATGCAGCCTCGACTGGCAGGACGAGGATGCGGGCATGGACAATTAATGAACTACCGTGCAAGCCAAGAAGACAGATGAGAAAAGTTTCGAGGGAAGTTGGACAACGGGAAGGCGGGGTTGATGATATTCTGATCAATGGAGTGGTCGAATCTCGAGGAACGAGAGCATTCAAAAATCGCAGGACTGATCTAGTGGGGTCTTTTGAAACGGAAAATTCGAAGATAGATATCCCATCTGGCACGACTTCACATTATCAAACCTAGAATTGCAATGGACGCAATTGGATCTAGAATTCTTCATGAGACGACTTCTAAACCAAAATGCTTGATCCTGCCGGTTTCTACCTTCTACAAACCTTTCTTACTAGGGTATCCGCTCGCTCGAAAAACATCTCCCCATCGCCCTTCCCCTCTTTCAATCCTCATCCTCATCCCACCCCCCCTCCACCTCCGCCCACCCCCTCCCCCACCTTCTTCCCTCCCCCTCCCCACCCACCCTCAACCCCCTTGCCCCTTGCGCATCCTCCCGCCAACACCTCGCTCGGAAATCGTCACCCACACTAACCAGCTCCCCACCAGGCATCCACGTCAACCCCGTTACTTCCCGGCTATGTCCCCGCACGAGCGCGGCGCCATGCGTGTAGATGGGGATGGTGTCGTTAAGACGAGGGGCGTTGCGTGTTGCAGGGGGCGAGCTAGACCTTGAGGGGGGAGGGCGCCGCATGTAGCGTTCGTCGGTTGGGAAGAGCACGGCGCATCCATCACTGCTACCGACGGCAAGGAGCTCGGTGTTAGCGCCGCTGGTGGGGCGAATCGCGGCTTTAACGTAGAAAGTCGTGGCGTGGAATTTCGGGTGGCGGAAGCCGTAGATAGGTCCTAGCCCCTGTTTTTCCGTGCCGCCTGCGGATCTCCTGGGTCGCGAGGAAGAGGCGGAGAGGGAGAGCTCGGGGGCAGAGCCAAGGATGAGGTGGGGGGTTGAATAGGTGTAGATTGTATTGTCTCGGCAGAGGGTGTAGAGTCTAGCGCCATCGGTGCTGAGCGCGAGGGACGTGAGTCCGAAATGGCGGTGGCGAGTGTGGGAGTCTGGTTGTCTAGTGCTTGAGAGCGGGGTTGCGCGGCGGCCGCTGCGGGGGTTATGCGTGGTGCGCAGGTCCCAGAGTTTGACGGTTGCATTTGCTTCTGAGGCGGTGAGGAGGAGGTGGGAGCGTTCTCCGGGAAGGAAGGAAATGGCGGTGATGGAAACGTCGCCGCGGCGGGATGGAGATTCGGTTTTTGAGGGGGCGTCGGAGGATGCTGAGGGGAGTTTGGGGTTGGCCATTGGCACGGCGGGCAGGGTTTGGCGACTTGCGTGGGCGTCGAATATGGTATTGGTGGAGCGGGCATATTTCAGGTCGTTGTGGGTGTGGAGTCTTGATGCGGAATCGCCGTCGAGGGAGGAATGGAGTTTCTGAACTGGAGCGTCGAAACCTTTGCATCGAAGATCCCATATCTGTACGCTGCCATCTCTGCTGCAGGTTGCAATTACGCTGGCGCTACCGGGCTGGAACCGGGTCTGCTTCAACGAGGATACGTGACCCGCCATGGTGTATATTATGCGTTGGGTCGGCATGTCGATGACCTTGCCCGTCTGATCTCCGGATGCGGTCGCCAAGAGTGAGTCATCTGGAGAGAAGGCAAGATCGAGGATAGCGTTCGCGTGTGGGCTGAAAGTGAGATAGGACTTCGAGAATCCAGGCTTGCCATCTTTCTCTGTTTCGAGAAGTCTGACGCCGCCATCCTCGTCTCCAATGGCAACAAGAGAGTTCGCTAGGGAAAATCGTTAGCTTTGTATTCAGACTGGATGGACGGTTGTATCAGCTCACTGTTGCAGCTGGTGGCACAAAAAGGTATGGTGGCCTCTTGTGCGTCAGTCGGGTTCAGACATGCATGAGTGTCCTCAGGTCTTGTCATGAAGTTTGCGGTCTCATTCTGCCAATCGCTACTTCCATAATCAACCGTCGGATATCTTCGATCAGTATCGCCTGTTTCTTTACGTAAAAGTCGGCCCAGCGGTCCTCGCTGTCTCGAATAGGCGATAGGTTCGACGAAATGCAGCCGTTTCCGATTGCTTCTAGTGTTCCTCCCAGGATCACTATCTGAGAAGTCTCCGCCCGAAGCGGAATCTTCTATATCGGTCCCATCGTCATCAGACAAGCTGAGAGACTGCTTCCGTAATCGTTTCAAAGGCGATGATCTGTCTGGCGTGGTATCTGGCAAGACTGGCTCCTTCTTTATTCTCTTCCGGGAGACATCCAAAGACTCATTTTCCTCCTCGTTGTAGATTTGTATACTATCCTTTGTCGATATTGTCCGTCTCACAGTGCCCTTGCGATTCGCACCTGAAGCAGTGATATCTCTCAATGCTTGTCTTGATGCGCTAATCTTAGTGCCTTGCCCTAGTGAAGATCTTGGAGTGAAGAAACGTGTGAACCTTTTCGGCGTTACCGTCGGTGGCTGCTTGCGTTTACCATTAGATTGTCTGCTTGAGAGCAGAGGCGATGACGTTAGGTTTTCGTCTGGTGTCGATTTCTGGATTCTACCCAAGCTCTCCTGAGAAGACAATAGTGTGTCGTCTATCATTCTGATTTTAAAGAGGACCTTTTGCATCCCAAGACCGAATTAATCTGTAAGTAAGGTGGTGCTCTCGAAGAAAAGCGATTTTAAGTGGTGAAGACGGGCTCCAGATGCTAATTGAACATCGCGTCTCGAGAAGAAGAACGCGCTCCCGGCCACGGTGATAGGAGATAAGCAACCTGTGCTATCCCAAATTTGCGTTAGCTTGAAGCTAGTGCTCGACCAGGTCGGGGAGAGTTTTCTTAGTTTCACCGACATCAGAGACCCACGAAAAGTCGAAATTTAGATAGACGAGCATATGTACATTGGGCTTTTACGGTCCTTCAAGCATATCTGGTTATCGAGAAGACCCAGAATGTCTTCTGCGAATTGATCTCAGAATAGCCCTTCAAGCAGAAAGAAGACCCCAAGAGATGTCGACATAAAACTCGAAGAGGGCTTCACTAACCCCCAACTTCTATCAGTGCTCCGTATTTTTCACTTTGATACATCACAATGGCGCCAATCAAGCGTAAGGGAGATGTAGAAAATAGGAATACTCGTCCGGAGAAGAGGCCGAAGCCTTCGCCATCCACTCCAAAGCTTTCAGTACTAAGAGAAGAGGAGCCAGCATTCCCCCGAGGCGGCGCAAGCATCCTGACTCCTCTGGAGCACAAGCAGATCCAAATCCAAGCTAAACAAGATGTCCTCTTCGAACAGTCCACAGGTAACAAGCCAACAAAGCACGATTTTGAAGACGAGGAAAACGAGGAAGACGAGGTGGATCAACCTAGGAATGCTCCAACGAAGACGAAGCGCAACTCCAAGTCGTTGGACAAGAAAGGGAAGGGCGCTATGATTGAGGAGAAAAATGTCCGGATCGAAGGGTTGAGTTATAAACGCCTTGTACCTGGTTCAATGGTGCTTGGCCAGATCTCCAAGATCAATCGATACGACATTGCACTAGCTTTACCTAACAACCTAACAGGCTTTATACCTTGTACGTCAATATCAGGAAAGTTCATAGAAAGGATGGAAGCTCTCGTTGGGGACGAGCCAGCTAGTGAGAACCATGAATATGGCAAGGAATTAGATCTGCGCAATTATTTCTCGATTGGCCAATACTTGCGCGCTTATGTCACCTCTACGCAAGCGGAATCATCTTCTGGAGTAAAGGGTAAGAGGCACATCGATCTCTCGATAAACCCCCAACAAGCGAACTCGGGTCTCAGCAAGGCCGATTTGGTCGTCAACAGCATGGTGCAGGCAGCTGTGCTCAGTGTCGAGGATCATGGTTTGATCATGGACCTCGGGCTCGAAGATACCACAGTTCGAGGCTTTATGTCGTCAAAGGAAGTTGGGCCAAATATTGATATCTCTAAGATCGAGGAAGGCGCTGTTTATTTGTGCCTAATCACTGGCATGAGCTCCAATGGCAACATTATCAAACTTTCCGCAGATCCACATAAAGCAGGAAACCTAAAAAAAGGCCATTACTTGATCGATGCGCCAACCGTAGACTCTTTCCTACCTGGAACAGCAATTGAGATATTAGTGTCCGAAGTCACCCCTTCTGGTATCGCCGGCAAAGCTATGGGGATGCTGGACGTCACAGCCGACTTGATCCACTCTGGTGCCGCTGGAAGTGGAAAAGACCTCGCGAAGAAATACACGAACGGCAGTAAGGTCAAGGGTCGAATAGTCTGTACCTTCCCTACTGTAGAAGAAAAAAAGCTTGGAGTCTCGCTGTTAGACCATGTTATCTCCCTCAATTCAGACATCGCCACCATGAATGCTACAAAAGAAAATACTATGCCCACTCAAATGCTGCCGATTTCCACGATTGTGGAAATGGCTAGAGTTGCCAAGGTCGAGCAAGGAGTCGGCCTACTGGTCGATGTTGGGGTAAAGGGTGTACGAGGTTTCGTTCATATCTCTCGGATCATAGATGGTAAAATAGAAACGCTCTCGGAGTCGACTGGGCCATATAAAGTTGGCTCGGTACATAAAGCACGGATTATCGGCTATAACCCGATGGATGGCCTTTTCATCGTATCGCTAGAGCCAAAGGTCATCAACCAGCCGTTCCTAAGTATGGAAGATGTTAAGATTGGACAAGTCGTACAAGGCACAGTGGAAAAGCTTATGGTTGGTCCCACTGGCGTGAGCGGCGTTTTAGTCAATATCGCTGAAGGGATTACGGGCTTGGTACCTGAAGTACATCTTTCAGACATTCACTTGCAACATCCTGAGAAGAAATTCAAGGAAGGCAGTCCAGTGACCGCTAGGGTATTATCGACAAATCTCGAAAAACGACAACTTCGTTTAACTCTCAAAAAGACCTTGGTAAACAGTGAGGCTAAGATATGGCAGTCATTCGATGGTTTAAACCCTGGTATGCACGCTCCTGGGACTTTGGTCAATATTCTACCTTCTGGGGCCGTAGTTCAATTCTATGGCTCAGTCCGCGGCTTCTTGCCAGTATCGGAGATGAGTGAATCCTACATAGAGGATCCAAAACAGCACTTCCGTACCGGTCAAGTAGTTAATGTTCACATTATTTCCGTCGATCCTCTTGAGAGCCGCATGTTAGTCTCATGCAAAGACCCATCAGTATTCGGAGCAGCACAACGTGAGGCGCTCAGCAGTCTTAGTGCGGGCACTATCACAAGCGGCACCGTCTCCGAGAAGACGAGTGACGAGATCATAGTAGAGCTCGAGGGATCAGGCTTGAAAGCGATATTGGCGATTGAGCATCTCGCAGATGGCTCGGCTCAGAAGAGTTTGGCTCTATCTAAGAAGATCCGGGTCGGTCAGATCATGAAAGACCTCGTAATTTTGAGTAAGCAGGAGTCAAAGCAACTAGTCAAGCTCACAAGCAAACCTACTCTGGTCAAAGCAGCGAAAGAGGGAACACTTCTCAAAGCGTTCGATGGTGTTGTCAAGGGTGCCGAAGTCTCCGGGTTTGTCAACAATATCACGCTCACGGGCGTCTATGTGCAGTTTGCAGGAGACTTAACCGGACTCCTTCTGAAGGCGCATGTGCCAGATGAATTAGTGCAGTTACCAGATTTCGGCATGCGGAGACATCAATCGATTTCTACAAAGATCCTGACAGTCGATCATGGACAGCAACGGTTCTTGCTAACCTTGAAGCCTCTCCTAATGGATACAACGGGAGCGACAGCAAAGACTGAAACCCACGTTGCTGACAAAATATTGAGAAACCCCGTGGATGAAGTGTCAACCATAATCGACGACTTCGCTATGGGTCTACTGACAATGGCCAAGGTTATGTCTATCAAGGAAACGCAGCTTAACGTTCAATTGGCGGATGGCGTCCAAGGGAGAATCGACGTCTCTGAGATATTTGACACCTGGGAGGCTATCAAGGATCGAAAGCACCCTTTGAAGTCTTTCCGGTCCAAACAGATCCTGCCAGTGCGGATTATCGGAATGCACGACTCGAGAAATCACCGATTTCTCCCAATCACGAATCGAGGCAAAGCACTTGTCTTTGAACTGACGGCGAAGCCGAGTAATCAAACTGCAGAGAACCTTGACATCTTGACCCTTGACAAAGTCAAGGTGGGTTCATTTCACATCGTTTTTGTGAACAATGTGTCTGATGACTGTATCTGGGTCAATGTATCTCCCAACGTACGAGGTCGTATTCGCGCAATGGATGTCTCTGATGATATTTCTCTTCTCAAATATCTGGTAAACAACTTCCCAGTCGGATCTGCCCTCCGTGCAACAGTATTGAGGGTCGATGTCACAAACAGTCGCCTTGACCTTTCGGCGCGATCCAGTCGCTCGTCAGGCCCTCTATCATTGAAAGACCTTGCCAAAGGCATGGTCTTGCCAGGAAGAGTGACCAAAGTCTCCGAGCGCCAGATTATGGTTCAGCTTAGCGAGACCCTCTCCGGCCCTGTGCATCTGATAGACATAGCCGACGATTACTCAATAGCAAATCCCACCACTTATGAGAAGAACCAAACTATACGGGTATGTGTCAAGGATGTAGATGCCCCAAATAAGAGGATAACTCTATCAACCCGGCCTTCAAAAGTCCTGAGTTCATCTCTACCCGTCATCGATCCTGAAATTGCCTCCATATCTCAGCTCAAAGTCAATGATGTTTTCAGAGGATTCGTCAGGAGCGTGGCAGACAACGGGCTGTTCATAACTTTAGCCAGCAATGTGACAGCTTTTGTTAAGATATCGGATCTGTCGGATCTGTACATCAAAGACTGGAGATCAGGTTTCGAGGTTGATCAGCTCGTTAAAGGCAAGATCATTGCTGTGGACCCCCTGTTGAACCATGTTCAGATGAGTCTTAAGCTGTCTCATATTGACAAAGACTACCAACCACCCATGACGTTCACTGACATGAAGGTTGGGCAAATCCTTACTGGGAAGATTAGAAAAGTCGAAGAATTTGGAGTTTTTATTGTCATCGACAATTCTGCGAATGTAAGTGGTCTGTGTCACCGAAGCCAGATGGCCGACCAGAAATCCCCAAACCCGAAGAAGCTCTACAACGAAGGAGATATCGTCAAGGCTAAAATTCTGAAAATCGATCAAGATAAGAGGCAAATCTCTCTGGGGCTGAAGGCTTCGTTTTTTGAAGATGATGAAGGGGAAAACGCTGATGAAAGCGACGAAGACATGCTTGAAACGAAAGGTGTGACGCTTGACGACGAACACGATCAGGAAGATGAAGAAGGAGAAGAAGGGATTGATCTCGAAAATGTTCGAGACATTGATAGTGATGCTGAAATGGAAGGCGAAGATGGTGGCGTTGACACATCCGAAAACAACGGAGAACACCTTACCATACCAGACCGACTCACGGGCCTCAGCACTGGCGGGTTTGATTGGACAGGGGAAACATTTGCCCAGAACGAGAAAGATGCGCTATCAGAGACAGACGGAGAGCAACCCCAAACTAAGAAAAAGAAGCGAAGAAAGGCAGAGATCAAAATCGACAGAACAGGCGACCTCGACGCTAATGGTCCCCAATCCATAGCCGATTTCGAACGTCTCTTGATGGGACAACCCAACTCCTCCATATTATGGCTCAGCTACATGGCTTTCCAACTTCAACTAAGCGAGGTAACCAAAGCCCGCGAGATCGCCGAGCGAGCAATCAGAACCATCAATATCAGGGAAGAATCCGAGAAAATGAATGTCTGGGTGGCCCTGCTCAACCTCGAAAACGCCTACGGCACAGACGATTCTCTCGAAGCAGTCTTCCAACGTGCCTGCCAGTACAACGATGCGCAAGAAATCCACGAACGTTTAATAAGCATCCACATCCAATCCGGCAACAACAATGTAAGCTCCTCTCCCCGCATACCCTGGCTATCACACCTACTAATCCCTAACCCAGAAAGCCGACACCCTCTTCCAAACCGCTCTCAAAAGATTCTCCCAAACCCCCTCCCTCTGGCTCAACTACGCCACCTTCCTCTCCACCACCCTCGCCTCCCCCGACCGCGCCCGCGCCCTCCTCCCCCGCGCCTTGCAATCCCTCTCCCCCCACACCCACTTGTCCCTCACCACCAAATTCGCGCAACTCGAATTCAACAGCCCCCACGGCTCGGCGGAAAGGGGCAGAACGATGTTCGAGGGCTTGTTGGCCACGTGGCCGAAACGGTGGGATCTGTGGAACGTGCTGCTAGATTTGGAGATGAAGCAGGGGGATCAGGAGCAGGTACGGCGGTTATTAGAGAGGGTTACGTCGCAGAAGCTTAAGAGCAAGAAGGCGAAGTTCTTCTTCAAGAGGTGGTTGGAGTATGAGGAGAAAGAGGGGGATGCGAAGAGCAGGGAGAGGGTGAAGGCGTTGGCGGCGGAGTATGTGCGGACGCTGACAGAGAAGGAGGGGGGTTAGGTAAATGTCGTAGGAAAGCAGTCAGTCTCTCACGTACGAAATCACCGTGCAGCACAAGTCCAGTGACAGAACCTACTACACATCCTCCCTGCACATTTCCCAGCCACTATACCACTCAGCGCCTACCTACATAACCCACTCAGCGCCTACCTCCCCCACTCTCAAATTTCCAATTCCCGCAATCTACTCTACTCTACATACGAGTATCCGCCCTGAACCCATAAACTCCTCCTCCCGAAAAAGCCACAAATCCTCCCCGTGTTTTTCAAACCAAAAAAGATAAGATGTGCTCATCGAAACCTCTGTGGTTTTTTCGGTTGATAGCGGTGGATTTTGTTGAGCGAGGTAGGGGTAAATTAGGGGTTGGGAGGGGCGGACTTGGACGAAGAGAGAGAGAGAGGGGGGGAGAGGGGGGGGTTTACTTGTTGAGAAGAGCGAGGTATGAAAAGGGCTGGGCGGTGGTGTGGAGATTTAGGTTGGGGAAGTGATTTATCTATGTATTGTGTGTGTGTATGAACTTACTAGGTACATAGCACTCACGTGTGGTGGACCCACTTAAATTTGGGGTTGATATGGGACGGGATGGTGGACGGAATGGTGGATTATTGGAAACGTCGCTTTCGCAAAGGACTAACAGTAATCCTTCAATCCTCATGCCCAAAAACCACCCCCTCACCCCCTCACCCCCTCAAATGCTTGACATTCTCCCCAACAGTCTCCTCCAACCCCGTCCACCCACTCCTCCCCAACCTCCGCAAAAGCTCCGCTCCCCGCTGATTCGGCACCTCCATCAAATCCCTCGGACACCCCTCCAAATCCTCCGGAAACGTCTTCCCGGGCTCCAGTTTCCGCAGTACAGCTAGGATATCGTTCCAATTGTAGGGTTCGGCGAAGGCCATGATGCGCTCGTTCTGGACTTCGGGGTCGAGCAGAGCGGCGACGTGCAGGAGCGCGGTGTCGGTGACGTTGACCATCCATTGCGGGGGAAAGACTTTGTACTGCTCGGGGAAGGTGGTGGCGTTGTAGATGGTGGGGATCCAGGCGCCTGTGGAGGTGGTTTGTTTGGCGCTGAGGATCTCGCCGAAGGTTGCGTTGGGGAGAACGGCATTGACGGTGAAGTTAGGGTGGTGCTCTTTGACGAACTTCCAGACTTCTTGCTCTGCTTGGGTTTTGCTGGCGCCGTAGACGGCCATTGCTCGTGAGAGCTCGTATGGGGGTGGTTTCCAGGCGTCGTCGACGTCTTCTTGGTTCCAGGTGTTGGTGTCGACTGAGAAGACTTTGGTGGGTTTGGGCCTGGTCACGGCGGTAGAGGAGGAGGTGTAGACGAGGCGTTTCACCGAGGGGCTTTTCTCGGCGGCGGTCAGGGCGTTGACTGCGCCAGCGATGGTGGGTGTGACGACTTTATGGGGGTCCCCAACGTCAAAGGCGATAACGGAAGCGACGTGGGCTACTCCGGAGACGTCTAGTCAAGGGGTGGTGTTAGTAAGTGGGTTTAGAGAGCCTCGATTGTAGGTGAATGAGGCTGTATACCTTTAGTAACTTCGTCAAATGCGCCAGGGACAACCATGTCCTCCACGACCACCATCTCGAACTTTCCAGGGCCATACTTTTTGTCAAAAAACTCTTGCAGCCAACTGCTCTTGATAGCATCTCTTACTGTGCCTCGAACCTTGTAGCCGATTTGGAGAAACTGGTCGGCAACATGGCCGGCAATGAATCCGTTTGCGCCTGTCACAAGGATCCAGGAGCCGGACGCGATGACAGGAGGTTTGCCGTTGAAGGATAGAGCCATTGTCTAGAGTTCATGAGAGGAAGTCGTTGATTCAAATCCCCACATTCGCTAGTTCGTAATCATGATTATGCGCACAACCGATTCTTTCCGTGGGAATAGGGAATAACCGCAGTATGATCGCATCGCCGTCGAATGGCTGCATTGTCCACGTCACTGGGCTAACAATGTTCTTATGTGCTCTGTTAGTACATGGTATACTCTCCGTCCTCTTGGGAAAGCATCGATCTGATGTCAACTTCGAATCCTCACTTGAACCATCTCCATGTCCAGCACGCATGAGGAAGTAGACCGGATTGACCATCATGGCTCAGGACCTCGCGTGCCTCTGTCTCAACACTGCAAGATCTGCAGCGGTTGGGTACGGAGAACGCGTGTAGAATTCGAGCGTCAACAATGACCGTCATCGGGTAAGGTTAGGGTTTAACCCTCGGCTTCTCGACCCTTTCTCAACATCCACCTCTTGCCTTCGTTGACTCTTGGGACATTCCCCCTCAATTCTCTCCTTTCTTGCCGAGAGTAGCACACAGAGAGCTATACAATGGGTTGAAAAGTTGGGTCGAACATCCCCTCGGATGTGCACTTTCGGTTCTGACTCCCTTTATCATTTTTGAAACGTACTATAATGTCTATGAACTAATTGTCTAGACTGCCCTATGATAGCGACGTTCTTCTTGCAATTGCGATATTGTTTTGTCCAGATAGCCCGGTAAATTCATCCATCTGCGCACATTCATCTTTGCTCAAAAAGAGGCCAAAATGAGTCTCCATACACCCTACACTGATTTCTCCTGCTCATGAACGTCCGTAGCAGCCTCCATGCTTGTAGCACCTGCCTGACCACCCGTATGTCCCGCACCTGGCTTCTGTTTACGACTGACTTCCAAGTGGTTAGGAAATCGGTGCTCCGAGCCTTTTATAACCCCAACTACAGAGAGAAGAAGCACCAAAAGTCAGCTTTGTTCGATCTAATTTTTCAAATAGATGTAGCGCAAAAGATAGGTCATCGAGGAGGAATGAGGAGAGTTGTAAACCGTGCGACATACGTGCCTGATTCCAAAAGTAATCGCACAGCGTCGGTGCCCACACGAGAATCGCCACGATCTGGCCGAATCCCCACGTACTATCGTAAGTGTTGAATAGTTCGAACCATCGCAAGTGAGAGGCAAAAATGTAGAAGCAGTAAATGTATATGCAGAAGAATGTCAGGTGGAAAACGGCAGTACCGAAACCCAGCACCTCCTTGGCATGTCCGAACAGTTCCTTTTCCGACGCAATATGAAGCTTTTTCAAAATCCAATCGTTTATTCTTTGCTGAGTTTTATCCGTGGAGCGGCAGAAGTGATCGACAATGAGGATGACTAATGTGACGAGACAGAATATGAGTATGTTGTCAGTGCCGACTTCGCTGTTTGGCGATTTGAAACCAAAGTTGGAGCCGCTTCGGGAATCGTAACATCATGCAATTAGGCTCTTTGATGCGCAAGTGACTGGTCCACCCGTAGAAGCGGTCTCCATGATGTGGTTGAGATCTTCAGCATCTAGCGTGAAAGTGTCGCGCTTTATGCGGCTCTTTGTGAGCAGAGTCGCTGCTGCGACCCCGATGGTTGTCGCGGATAGGGTGAGGAGGTACCATGATAGCTTGTGGATCATGTGCAGGGTAAGTAGGGTGAACGTGATCGGGAGAAATCCACCAATAGCAAGGATTTTGATGAAGATATATGTGTTGTAAACTTGTTGGAAGCTTTTCGGTTGAAGGCCGCCTCTCATTTGTGCGACTAGTCCTGCAATATTTGTTGCTAACATGAAGAAGCACTGCGCTTTCTGGAAATCGACCACTGCGGTCGTGAGGGCTTCGAGGTAGACTTTCTCTTCATTCAATGATTTTCTAAATCGCTCTTTTGCTATGCTTGATTTGTATTGTGTTGATAGAACGCCGAGGCAAGTATGGCTCATGCTATATATAGCGTACTTGATTGGCATCCAGGGGATAGCGAAAATGAACGCGAGCAATGCCAGCCCCATCTGCATGACGTAGGATATATATATCTGTACCCAATTTGAGCAGGAATTCTAAAAACGCGGCGGACTTCATGTTACCCCTATACCAGCCACGTCTGCAATTACCGGAGCTGGGATGTCGGCGCAAATGTCGGTGTAAGGGGCTTTAGTCCTGTTGGGACAATCTGGGTGGTCACCACAGATGTCGAGCAGACAAGCATGGATTGCGTTGTTGATATCGGAATGCACAGATGAATACCGACTGCTCTTGAAGCCGAGATTTTTCAGGACACTAATGCTATCGGCATCCAGATTCCCCCCAGCCCACATTTCGGAAACGGTTTGATACACCCCACAGTTATGCAAGGTTTCCAGGTTTCCGAACATCCGTGCGGGATCGAGGCAAGCGGTCGTGCAATTTTGAGTCTCCTTACCGCAAGCTTGAGAAAAGAGAGTGATACTGTCCGCGGGGCCATTGTAATGGCTATTGAAGGCATCTTGGAGGCCAAAGACTGGATGTTCTACCGCGTTAATGGGGTCCCGACCTTGAATGCTGATTACCTTCGACGGTGTAGTTTGGCGCGCAAAACAAGTCAACTGAAAGGCAAACGAAGTCCATATAGTCCGCATTGCCGAGAGCGATAATACTGATATTGCGCCAGCTGCACCAAGTCAAGAGTATCTAACGAGAGAGAAGAATGGAGGGCAAAAGAGGCCATTTATAAAAGCTGCCCTTCTACGCGCCAGCATGAGGCTGTAATTTTATAGATTTGCTCTCAGAAGAATATGAAATCGCCAGTCAAGCCCGGTGCTCGACGCACATTGTGGGAGGCTCGAAAGGGGCAGTGGCGATGCAGCAAGAAGGAGAACGGTGCAGCACGCAGGGTCGTGAAGGCATCGGAGCCGACGATGCAGCTGTGCGCACTGCTCGATCTGGTGGTGATGAGCCAGGCGAAGAAAGGTGATATGTGCGGCTGTAACAATATGCTGAGAGCCGACAAGTGAGGGAGGGGGGAGAGGGTTGCTAACGCTTCACGTAGAATAAATAACCTTTTTGGTGCAGCCGCGCAGGTCGCCTTCACACTCCACACTGTTTCGTATCCGGAAGCTGATAACGTTTCACGCGGTTTTACTCGTCCTTTTAAATACCAGGTCGCCTCCACACTCCACACTGTTTCGTATTTAAATGACCTTTTTGGTGCAGCTGCGCAGGGCACCTCCACACTTTTTCGTACCTGGAAGCTGATAACGTTTCACGCGCCTTTACTCGTCTTTGTAAAAGAAATAACAGAAGAACTGTGGCTGTCTGGTGTAACCGCGAGGACTTCAATCTCATTGCTCATCCCAACCTCCAATCCCCCCATCCTAAATCCACTCCGTACATCTTACCTCTGACCCCCTTGAACGCCTCCTTCTCTCCAATACCCCACCACTGGATGAATCCGTGCCCTTCCGGCATTCTGGGCACATACTTTGCGCCCGGTTTAGCTTCAAAGCAAATAAGCACCATAGTCAAGTCCCTTGTTATACTCTCCCCTGGACGAACCTTTGAGAAGCCATTGGCGGCAGTGATTGGTTTCGGGTCATCATCTAGATCGAAGTCGATGGAGCCCGAATGGATGACTTCAGCGTTTGGTGGTGAGGAGGGATACAGGCGATATGTGCCTGTCATAGAGGCTGCGCTGGAGACGGGAGATCCGTCTTCCTTGAAGGTGAAAGACGGCAGGGGTGGACAAGAGGTTATTGGAGGAGATGAAGCGTTGTGGTAGTGTAAGGTTGCTCTTAGGTTATAATTGCTTTCTTCCCCAATGGGAAAGGTGGGTGGGCCGGTTATGGTGATTGAGATGTTCGCTTCGATGTCTAGTTTATTACTACTTCGAGAGGCCTAATTGATTGAACCGTTCATTTGTCGTGGGCTTGTAGTTTTGTAGCGTGGAAAGAGGAGAAACTCACTGCGCAATATCATTCATGCACCCCTGACGAGTTCTTGCTCCCTTGGTCATTAATGTAGGTGGATCGTTGTAAAAGGCGAGCTATCCCTCACTTTTATCCGGCGTACAGCTGCCAAAGCAAGTCAGATTCTCTAACGCCTACAAGTTGTGCGGAAGGCTCAGTATCCAGTATGCATGGAATATCTCCTCCATGTTGGCGATATCACAGGTAGATCTGAATGCACGTCTGCTTGCTGATGTCACATATATGCATGCCAAGATAATGGAGATAGGATCTACCTCAAAGTCCGTTGCAGAAGAGGTTTGCTGATGAAAGCGTTGATTAGTCAATGGCGAATGGATTACAAACGACCTCCAGCTACGGAGTACATATTGTCTTGCTGTTCCGACGCCTTTAGCTTTCATTCCCAAACAAATCAATACTCACAGGTTCAGGCCATCTCAAGCTCCACAAATATGTCCACCAATGAAACCATCCTCGTGATTGGCGCCGGTGAGCTAGGTATGGAGATACTTCGGAGCTTAGCCAAGAAGACGCCTTCGCATTCGAGTACCAAGATAACCGTTCTTCTAAGATCCGCAACGATCGATTCTCATGATCCACAAAAAAGAAAAACCACAGCTGAGCTTCACGCCCTGGGGATCTCTGTATTAGCTGGCGATATCGTGACAGCTTCTACCATAGAACTGTCTACGCTCTTTGAGCCATTCCACACAATCGTTGGTTGTGCTGGATTCTCTGCAGGCCGTTCCATCCAGGTCAAACTCGCGCATGCGGTGCTGGATGCACGAGTCGCCCGTTATTTTCCTTGGCATTTTGGCGTCGATTACGACGTTATTGGCCGTGGTAGTGCACAGGACCTTTTTGACGAACAAATCGACGTACGAGATCTGCTGCGAGGACAGAGCAGAACGGAGTGGGTCATTGTTTCGACTGGCATGTTCACCAGTTTCCTTTTCGAGCCATGGTTTGGTGTAGTGGGTTTGGAAACAGATACCGTCCATGCTTTGGGGAGTTTGGAGAACCAGGTTACTTTGACGACGCCGGAGGACATTGGAAATTTGACGGCTGACATCCTCTTTGCGGACGGGCCTAGGACTGCGAATGAGGTCGTCTTTGTTGCTGGTGACACCGTGTCATACGGTCAACTCGCAGATATTGTTGAAAGCGTATTGGGTCGAAATATAAAGAGGACAGAATGGACTGTAAAAACATTGGAGGAAGAACTGAAATCCGACCCCAGTAATCTAATTCGCAAGTATCGAATCGTCTTTGCCAAGGGCAAAGGTGTAGCTTGGGACGTTGGGAAGACGTACAATGCAAGGAAGAACTTGAAGGTAGTAAGTTTGAAGGAGTGGGCCAGTAAAAATTTGAAGTGATTACCAGTCACCTCAAATCATAGCAATATAGTCGCAATTGAATCCCATGGCGTGCTTGTACCTCGTCTACTTCTAGCAGACGCAGTCCCCCTTAAGCAAGTGTTGGAAAACGAGATTATATGGGGGCATTTACTAGGCATGTTGAAACTAGACAAATAGGGATGCAAATACTACTCCAGCTGACGGAGCTACGAAAAGTGAAAAACTCTACTAGCAAGTCCTAGCCCTACCAGCCCTATGAGGCGAAGGCTACCAACTCCTCTATTTCCAACAGCAAGTGGCCCTCTCAAAGCAAGATCAGCAAGGCAATTGATTAGAATCGCAGTCCTCAGGTCTATCGATAGATCTATTGGGTCGGCTTCCTGAATATGAGTTGATGCGTATAGTTCACTTTGTTCTTATGCTTTTTGACTTGTTGTACGTTTGACTTTTGCCAGACACTGAGGGCGTGTTTTAGAGAATGCTTTGAAGCGAGTATATAAATAAATGTGTAGATGAAATGTTCAGTGAATAAAGTGTTGGGTGAAGAGATAACTAAGTGCCTAGATAAGTTAAAAGATTGGTGAGTGAACAGGTGAATAAATAGAGTGCTGAGTAGACTGGTGAGTAGATAGATGAGTAGGTAAAGAAGTAGGTAGACAAGTAGGTAAAGGGGTAAACAGGTGAGTAGCTGAGTAAAGTGATCAGTAGATAGGGAAGTAGATAGGGCAGTAGATATATTGCTGAGTAGGGTGACGAGTAGATAGATGAGTAGGTAGGTCAGTAGATGGAATGCTGAGCACAGCACATAAAGTAGTGAATAAATCACATACGAAATACTCAGTATACGATATGTATGACCAGAAGCTGCGATAACACCCGTCACGAGTAGAGAGCAGAGAAAGAGCGAATGACCTGCTAAACAGCTCATTCTTCTTGACCTTCTCTTCGATAAATAAGTAAATACAGAAACTCGCAAACAAAGTAAACGAATCCCCATTTCAATCAACCGAGTCCGACGACATCCTTCGCTCCGCGGAACTCTCCCGATTGTAATTGGGAGTTAGGTCCGAAATTCTGTTTCGTCAATCTCAGTCAGTAAGCCCTTTTCGGAGACAGATCTTAGTGGAGACTAACGTAAATTTATCACGAAAATCGCTTCGCCATGCAGGATTCTTCCAGTGATTCAGCCGTTCTGCTAGTCGGTATCCCACTCTAGATTCGGTTGCTTTGTCTTTTTTTTCGGTTTCTTCCATCTTGCTTAACTTCTTTGCTCTGTCATGCAGAAGTAGACGTACTACGCTTTGTTGACTGTCTATCAAGGCCAGGAATCTTGTGATGATATAGTTCTCACTATCAAACACCCATTCTTCATAGGCACAGTTAACATCAATCTCCATATGATAGTCTACCATGTCCTCTGGCTTGATTTCATGTTCTAGTAGGGCTTCCAACGAAGCTTCATAACCTTTTTCAGCGGTGAGATGCAAACGGTCAGCTTCTTTGGTGGAGATCTCGACGATGTAGTCTATACCCGCCTCGCTGTACTTCAAAGCTGCGAAACAGAGCGCAGAGATTGCATCGCCTTCCTGCTCCTGTCGACATGTTCCAAGGTTTGCTCCGTGCTCCAACAAGATTTTCACGGTCTCTTCATATCCTCTGACAGCGGCGTGCCACAGAATTGAGAACCCTCTTCTGTCTGTGGAGTTAATATTAGCCCCTTGTTGCAGCAAGATCTTCATCACTGTGTCATGACCCCTTGAAACAGCATACATCAATGCTGTAGATCCGTCTGAATCTTTCTGCTCCACATCAGCCTCATGTCGCAGCAAGATCTCCACCACTGAGTCATGATCCCCGAGAGCAGCTTTCATCAAAGCTGTAGATCCGTCTGTATTCTTTTGCTCGATATCAGCCCCATGTTGCAGCAAGAGCTCGATCACTTTGTTATGACCCCATGAAACAGCATGCATCAATGCTGTACATCCGTCTGAATCTTTCTGCTCAACATCAGCCTTAGATTGTAGCAAGATCTTCACCACTGTGTCATGACCCCCCCAAGCAGCTATTATCAACGCTGTATATCCGCGTATACCTTGTGTGTCTGTTCTGGCTTCATGGTGCAGAAGTAGTTTGACTAGTATCTCATCCCCAATTCCCGCTCCCCACCAAAGAGCTGTTCTTGAATCTTTGTCACTCATCTCAATATCAGCATTATGCTGCAACAAAAGCTTAACTACTTCGTCATAACCCTCGCGTGAGGCTGCAAGCAAAGCTGTTAGTCCAAAATGATCTTGAGCATTCACAAAGGCCCCCGAGTTTAGCAGCATTTGAACTACAGCTTTGCTCCCACTGAATGAGGCAACAACCAGCGCCGTGGCTCCATAATTGTTTACCACGTCAACACCAGCCCCCCTCTCCAGCAGTAATTTCGTCACCATTTCATACCCATCTTCTACTGCCCACATCAATGCTGTCCTACCCGTCGAATCTCTTGTATCAATTAGACTCTCTGGTTGTGAAAGTTGCACCTCTGCATTAAAATCCAGTATCTTCTTGACTAATGCATAAATCCCAGAGTAAGCTCCGAGCTGCAATAGAGTGAAAGTATCTGGCACCATATACCATCGGTACCTCGTCAAAGAAGTCGTATATGAGGCTAACCAGGAATCTCTAATGTCTGAATTTGGTTCGAAAAACTCACAATACAGGTCAAAAAGGTCTCCTATATTTGGAGATGCTTGTCTTCCATGGAACATCCAATTGTCCATCTGATAATGCAAAACCGTTGGAGGTTCAAGATCGGGAACGTGTTCTAGTGCAGGTCCATTGTCATTGCCTGCATGCTCGTCCTCTATAGGTGATCGCCAAGAACCACCTTCATCTGATGAAACCTCGCTCTCGTCCTGGGTTGACGACTGATCGTCACTTTGGCTCGCCAACGGTTCAATTACTTTGGGGTCTCTCGGGTTAATGGGTCCATTCGCAAAAACGCCACTGCAAAAATACGATATAGACCTTCTCGCCATATTGCCATGCTCTTCTGCCAGTTCCGGTGAGAGAGCCAGCTTGCATTTGGATGAGGTAAGAAAATCTTTGGCTGATTGATGCACCAAATGAACTGTTATATCTTGAATCAATACACCACGACCGTTCTTACGTTGAACGTCTGTGCGAAGCGTCAAAAGTGATCGACATTGAGAGACGTACTCTTTCAGCGAAGTGCCGTTATTCCAGTCTTCTTTAGGTATGTCCGCTGCAACAGCCAGTTCGTATAAAGTGAGCGGACGTATCGCAACTACGACAGCTTTCAGGATTTCTTTGGTAATGTCTGCTCCATCACTAGCGTCGTCCGCGAAAGCTTTATCTAGGATTTGGGTATACATTTCAGCAAGACCACGAGGCAGACGGTCAAGCGCTCTCCTGATATTCCCGTTGGTTTTGAAGGTCTTCTTGAGCTCTGCACATGCCAAAGAGACCCAGAGAAACGTTCCACCGGCTTTTTCTTTCAGAACTTTTAGCACCAGATCTCGTTGTTCCTCAGAATACCGCTTTTTCTCCAGCAGTATGTCTACTTTCCGGCCTATATACCTCGACACGGCGTGATCTACTGACGCTGAATTGTTCTCCAAGCTAATATCGGGACTATTAATAAACGCTTCGTTGATATCGACTTCATTATTCCGACTAGTCAGTATCCACTTTATTGCTGATCCAGCTGTCGATCTAGTCTTATCTTTACCAGTGTATACCTCCATCAACCTCAGCAATGTCTCACGGGACTCTGGATCACATTCATCCAGCGCATCAACAACGAAGTAAACCCTGTTGAGCGTAGACTGTAGAAGCATGTCCTGCAGTATCCGCCATAGCGTTTGTAGGGCATTTCTGGAATTCAAGAGCTGGGATCCTTGTTTCTTGTACTCGTCTTGGATGTGACAAAACAGTTTCGGCTGCTGGCAAAGGATTTGATACAGCAGACTTCGAAGGATGGCGACAGCATTGTTCGTATTGATGTCTTTGTTATCGCAGAAGAAACAAGCTAAGACACTGTTCGAGCTGCCAGACTGTTCAAGCCGTGTCGACAACTCAGCAACCATGGCGATGGTGATCATCGTCTTGCCCATACCAGGCCCCCCATGGACAAGCAGTACCTGGGACTCTTCGCTGTTTAACCACTCGGTGTAGGTCATATCACCAAAGATCCAAGAGCAGCTTCCCTCTAGCAGATTATCTTTATCCGTTTGTATTCTGCTTATGTCGTCTAAGGGGTTTGTAACGAACAATGCGTGTAGACATTCCAGATGTCCCTTTTCCACCACTGTCATACGAAGCGTCAGTTTGGATCCATCGTCATCTGGGCCTAGAGTTAATGGTACTCACAGGACTCGTCCTGGACAATCTTTCGGGCTAGAAAGACGGTATTAGCAGACACATTGTATGAACCTGAATAGTAAGAAGGAAGTACTTACAACTTAAGCGAGCTTGGATAGAGCTGGCAGATTGATCAACGAGTCTTCTTATTTCTTGACTTACCAGTCTATAATTATTGTCTTGTGAAGACTGAAATTTGTTCATGTTCAGGTGATCTGATGCTAAGCCAAGCTTGGGAAACCCGTCTATACAGGCAGAGACTTCGTCTACCATGACATCCTGACTAATCATGAGACAGAAATCTTTAAAGAAGGACTACAATGCTCACCTGATAGGCTGGAAACAAGGATAATTTTCGCCTCGGAATCTTCCCAATATCCGTATCACGTTGCTCAAAGAAACAGAAGAGAGTGATGGATTTGCGGTTGATCAACAAGCAGAAGTCATTGAGTAGATCTCTTAGAGATTCGGACTCCGATCCGATCTCCTTGATTAAGCTTGTATCCGAAGGGATAATGATACGAGCAATCCGGGCAAATATCTCTGCTATCCTCGCAGTTTTGGAGCCTCTGAAGGGTGTCCCTAGGAAGACGACTCCGGCGGTAGACTTGAGCACATCGTTAAAGCTTTCGTTACTGGCCGAAAGCAAAGCCTATAGCATTATTAGACCGGTACTAGCGATCCCGGTTAATTTCCTCTTCTCCTCAAATACCTTCTGGAGAACGTTGCCTCCCATAGAATGCGCGACGAAAACAATAGGGCGCCCCCTACATTCCTATTTTTTTTTTGGATGTTCAACGTTGTGAGACCCCGTCGTCTTTCATTGTCTACTCACTCGTCTCTGGTCTTCCAGGCTCCTCAAGAGCTGTTCGCCAATAAGAGATAATCTCTGGTGTATAGACCCTGCACCGAACCACGTAGATTCATATCCAAATCGCATTATTCTCGCATTTGGTATTGCTGCCGGGAGCATGTCTTCGTCTTCCAGCCAATTGACCTGCCCCGCATTCTTGTCATTGTAAGTCCATGTCCGATCTGGGTCAGCACCAAGGCCTGAAACGGCGACAACACTGAAGTACACATAGAGTCAGTGAATAGCACAAGCTGGGTGTTGGAACCTCAAGACAACTTACTCGACCGTACATTCATCGTGATGGCTGTTGGGAGTAGGATGCAGTACTCTGCACCCGAGCGAAGGCTTCGTACGATCAATACTCGGCATTTGGCATGATCGGCCGGATCTATTTCGAATTCCGTCAAGTCTTCAATATCTAGAAAATTGTAGGGGCCAGCCTTGCGGAGGCGGGTCGCATTGTGCCCACCGCCGACAATGGCAGGCGCTTAACTGCATGCATTAATAGATCTCGATTCTCGAATCTCGAGCCGGCCTTGATGGAGCCTTGGAGCCTATCGGCAAGCGAAACGACGCAGCAGGGTATGCGAGCAGCCGGGGCCCAATGCGGAAGCACAGCCAATAGATCAATCGTATCGGAATCAGCCAGAAAGCTTCTTTCACCCACTCGCTCTTATCTATTACTGTGGTCTCAGTCATCTTCAGAGAGACATTTCTCAAGACCACAGAGCGGTTTGCGAGACTCTTGTAGGCCCTGCGAGCTGCTAAGAGGTGCCGAGTACGCCACAACCACATAGAAGAACATACCTAGACTGTACCCTCCTCCCAAAATTTCTTCCTTCCTTTCAGCGACGCATCTCACCTCTTGTAGATACTTGAGATACTTTTCGCCTTCAGGCAATCTTTCCTTCAAGCGACGCGTGTCAAGAAATCGCGCACACGGTTCTTGATGGCCTGGAAGTAGGCCGCATTCACCTTGGGAAGATCGCTGACATAGATTACTACTCTGGCACTTGTTCAAAATGTCGACTTCACCACCTCAGTCTGCTCGTGCCAGGAAGTCCTTCCATACCTAATTGCCGAAGGCCCCAAGTTTCTATCAACGCCCATTTTCGCCGTCGGGATCTTTGGATTTGATTTGTGCGCAAAAGGCATCAATGAGCTCTTGACCACATACAATTTCATACTGTTCTTAATAAACCGATGATTATCACCATCAAGATTGCAATCACCAATCAACATCCCTATTCATGAACTACAGAACCCCTTCACCACATGTCCCTTGTCCCGAAAAACCAAGTACCATCTCCCTGAACAACTAATCCCGACTAACCACCCTCACCCTTCCCGCCAACCACACCAACAACAAACACCACCCCTTTCACACATACCACCATCCCAAAACCCTCCCTCTCCTACCAGTATCATCTTCTCACCATCCCAACCCCCTCACCGCCTACTAGCCAGTTCCCCGATGCACACACCAACCTACAACCACCCATACAGCAACACATAATCTTTCCCACCGTATGTCAAGCTTCAAGCACTTTCAGCGTTCACTCATGACACTCAATCTACAATCAGAAAACCCCAAAACTTCTCTCTTTTAGTCTTTTCACAACGTACAAAGGCTAGGAGATGACGGATGGGCGAGCAGGTGGGGAGGGTGTGAGTTGAAGAAGCGTTGAGCGGAGGTGGGTGAGGAGGAGGTTTGAGTTTTGAGTTTTGATGGTTGAGTTGGTTGAGTTGATTGGGGAGAGGGAGGATGGCAGGAGGGAAGGTGGGTAGATTGTAGTTGTAGCCCCCGGGGGGGGGGAAGCGGAGCAAGCTGGGGGCGGAGGGGGGGAATGGAAGGAAGAGCGGTGGGAGGCGGAATGATAGTGAAGTAAGTTAAAGGAAAAGATATAATATTTTTGATAAATGAATGGAAATACCTTCATCGAATAACGATTTTGGAATCTGTATCTGTTTATGAAGAAGAATTTTGAACAACTGAGGGAGTACAACAGCGATTGGCGTTTGGCTTCATGAGCGGAAGATATGCAAGGATGGGGCTCAACAATCATCGATCAGTCAGTACATATACCTGGCCAAAGTAGGTAATCTCAAATTCAATCTGATACGTAACAGTATAATGAATCCTACCAGACTTGTAGCAATCGCCATATCCAGTTGACACCACCCGCAAAGGAAGCTTTCCCGATAGAACTGCCAGCCCACAAGCAATGTCTCAACTGGACCACCTCTGCTTATGGTTCTGAACCAAAAGCACCCCCTCATCATCCGGACCTGGTTGCGCAAGACTAGGACCAGAAGACGCAAGCCATTCAACACGAATCGATCTATCCTTACTCAGCTTCTGTCCGTCAAACCCTAGTCCCAAAATATTAGCCAAATGCACATCTAAGAGCAGCCAGCAGAGAGAACTTTAGAGGCAAAAATATTCTTACAGAGCTCGAAACGAATATCAGCTGGGCCTATCACGACCTTGACTTGGTATTCGACTTTGAAGTAGCGTTCTCCTTTGTTCCAGAAGCGGTGGTTTTTCTCCTTGAACTTTTTCTCGTCGGCGGTCGAGAGGTCGGATTCGACTTCGCAGAGTTCTCGGGCATCCGAGGCTGGAAATCGCGTTAGCAGTACTTTTTCCCCAAGCCCTATACTCGTGTGAGACATACGATCGGTCATTTGATAGGGCAGGATATCCAGGTCAGCGTATGAGACAATGATGTTTGTAGGGAACGCTCTTCGAGGATCCCCAGGTTTGGCCATTCGGGTGAACTTTTGGATTATTGGTTGATCTGCGGAGACTGGCTCGCCCTGCCGCAGTCTTAGGGTGACAGCCTTCAATTGAATCAGAAATGGTGACGCACCTTTTTGATAAACCAAGCGATTGTTCGATGAAGATAAAGCTTCCCGTTATGGGGATCTTTGTGCGTTCTACGCCCAATGTGCTGTGGATTCTTGGGGCTGTATAACTCCTTGCAAACCGTACCATAAGAGGCACGGCAGCATCGCCATTTAAGAATGGCCCTACCGACCTTGAGCTTGCGAACACGATCGGCTACGAGTCCTTTACAAACAGCTAATTGTGGGTCTGGTGATATTCTTATTTGCATGTTCCTTGCATTGGGATGTCTCGTGTTGAAATTGAAACGAGATCTGAGCTCCTCCTGAACATACGGGGAATGGCCTAGCCCACCCGAAAGGACCAGATGAGCCTTTTGGAGTCAGACATGCAATACATAGGTACGGACGATTCTAACGTACCACTTGCCCATTCGGAAACTTCCGCTGCATGTTCTGTAACTGGGAATCAATCAATGTTACTAGCTTGTCCACCTGACTGTCAAATAATTTCTGGAGTTCCGCTCTTTAGGTAAGGTCAATCTCGGTATAATGACGAAGCGGATGTGGTAGAGAAGTACCAACCTAGTGAATTGCATCTCTCCATTCTCAAGTCCCACAGCCGTATTGGTATATGCAGGGCTGATTCGGGGAACAGGAACTGAGAAAACTGGGGTGTCATCAGGACCTCCATGTTCACACTTTGTGTTTTGAAAATCTCTGCTTTTCATCATCTCCCAAGCGACTTCTTCCGGAGTAACGTTGAGCTTTTCGGTACGGTCAGCATGCTCGAGGCGCTGTTTGGCGAGTTCTTCGAAATCCAAGTCTATGGCTGCCGAGCCAATTGTACCACCTTCAAGATGTACTGGAATCAGCAGGCTAGAAATATAGGCAATCTAGAGCAGCTGAATTCACCAAACACCACATCGAGCTGCTCCAAGGAAAGCGCTTCACTCCGAGTGTCAGTCACTCGAAGAACGGAGAGATCCTTCCTCCGTCCGCCATTAGAACAACCCAAATTGCGATGGAAGAATGACAACATACCGTAGTGCCGCCTCCTGCGTCACAGACTAGAAGAATATCGCGCTCCTAAGAAAGAAATCGATTAAGAACATTCCTCAAAGAGACGATGACATGGTTTAAATTGCTAGAAGCGCACTTGAAAGATACCGGAAGCTTCGATTGAAGTATGGACCGCGGCTGCTTCGGCTTCGGTAAGACCAATGCTCATTAAATGTTTGTTGCCGCATCCAAAACCAGCTCGTTGAGCGATTGATCTCAAATTTTCTACAATCTCCGGTTTCCACGTTGTAGGCACACTGAACAAAAACTCGATTCTAGCATCCTGCCACGCGATACCTGACAATTCTGGCGATAGTTTGAACTCGATATGCCTATACAGCAACCGAAGATAATCCTCATACCATTTCTCGACGTCGTCAATAGACTTCGGAGCGTCTGTGCTATCTTCCACCTGCTTTTTGTGGAGACGGATAGGGTCTAAAAAGGTCTTAAACCACTCTATATAATCTTTATCCTCTGCGTTCTGTTCTGCCGCCGTCTCGGAAAGGAAGCCCCATGAGCATGGAGTTTGGTGATTGTTGCCCGGATACACAAGGATTGTGGGGACTTTGTTCTCGTTTGCTTGACCCCTTCCTGGCCATTTCTGGATCCATTTCACTGAATGAGAGCCAATAGACAGATTCGTATAAGAGACACCTAGTACGAGAGGTTAAAGGTCAGCACTCGCTTGCGGCTGCCAACAGAGATTCTACTCGGTCTACTCGGGTGCGCGGCGGCTAGTGTCGCGAATCGAAGCTTGTCGACACCGCTGCTCTTCTTGAAGAACGTACCTGTACATGTCATGCCAAAATCAACACCAACAATGAGATGAGGCTTTGCTTCATCCATTATCTTCAGTAGTTATTAGTGGACCGCTGCTGTGCAGCAACGAAGACAGTTGTGCCGAGGCGATTGCAAAAGTTCTAGGTCTTCCAGCCCGCAGGTTTGCCTTGCCCCTAACAGACCATCCTTTTATTATTGTTGCTAAGGTACTCTCTAGACAAGGCTGTGAGCAATTACTAGGGCCTCATTTACGGCAGATCATCGACAAAAAGTGATTTCGGCGGCATGGATGTGCATATGCAGTGTGACCCGCCAGGGATTTCTTCCGTTCAATTTTCCACCCCTGAAACAGCGACCTCTCGGTGGCATTGCTTCTCCTGGCTTATGGTCTGTATTTCATGCCTGCGATTTGCATCAATGAAGCAAGTTAGCGGTAAAGCCGACATACAGCACCGATTGAGGCCTATGTATACTACTTTTCCTAAGTGCTAGCCATTCTACGTGATGTTGGTCAATTCTGGGGTTCTGAGTGGAGATCGCTGGAGATAGCAGATCAGCTGCCCGAAACCTATCAGCTTGACTGCTGAGATCTGGGTGATAAAGTCCTGGCGCGTTCGGGCCTCTGGAAGACTAACCTATTACTGGAAGCTTTGCCGCAGCCAGCAAGGAATTGATCTACCTGTAACGCCCCCGGCTTCTCGGATCTGAATGCGGCTGTTTATTCCGTTCTCGAAAAACCATTATTAAGGTATCTCTATGAGGTTTGCCTTGTTACTGTTTGCCTATGCCTTACACTTTGGGCTTAACACTTAATGCGTTGCTGACACCCTTTCGAATCGTAATATTTTCCTGCGGAGGTAAAGGCTTTTGTAAAGCGCGACAATTCTATACATCAATCTGCCTTAAGATGTATTTATATACGTACTTTTGACATCCATAAACAGTGGGAATAGTCTGGGCCTCGGTTTTCCAGAAGAGAAGTCTTTGGTGTTTTCTTCTATAGCCATGGCATCTGTTTCACCCACACCGTCTGTCTCAACGACGACTTCAACGACGATCTCGACTTCAACGGCGACTTCATATATAACGACACTTTTAGGCTCAACGACAACTTTATATCCAACGGCGACTCCAAGTTCAACAGTTGCAAACGCGTCCAATGCCAGTTCGGTAACCACCTCAGCTGTTCTGTCATCTGGTCCAACGACGACTTCGTCTCCACCGACAACTGTGTCTCCAACCACAATTTCAGCCGCGTCCAGTGGCAGTTCAGCACCTATCAATAACTCAACTAACATCAACAGCACCGTCCCTCATAATCCATCTACCAATTCAATCAGTCCTGGTGCATTCGCCGGTATTGGCGTCGGAAGTGCCGCCGCTGGTGCTCTCTTGGCATCAATCATCGTGTGGCTCGTCATGAGAGCTTTACGCAAACGCCATAGGACTCACCACGAAGAAGAACCCATACACGAGTCTCTTCGAAGGGAGAAAGGCGCCTCAATACCTGGACATTTGGGAGCTAAGGATGTCATGGGTGGGGAACCAAGTGCTGCAACGATTATACAGGATTCTCTCCCACAACCAGAAGAAGATCAAGCGATTGGAGGAGAAATGTCTAGGTTACGGACATTGATCAAACACCATGTTCAAAGCTACTACCATACTGCGCCTCTCGAACCCTCGCTTATGAGCGCTGTTGACGCCAATCAAGCCGCTTTGGCTGATTTCTCTCACGGCCATCTATCGCCATCGATGCTCACTTCTCTCCTTCTAAACCCTAAGACAAGACTCGTAACCATTCGTTCGTGTCTTGCCTGGGCGATGACCTCGAGAATAGAACTCACGTGCAGTTCGGATACATCCTTTCTGCCGCCAGAGGTCGTAAGCTGTATCAACTCCATGATCGATGTGAAGACCGAAGACCGAAGTAGGTTGTCAAGGCTTCGGGAACATAGTAGCAGATTCTAATGAGGAAATAGAGCGAATGGTACTCCTGAGTAAATGGCGCACAATCTCAGGTGTTCTTCTGCCGAAGATTTATGGCCAAAGCTCCTTTTCTCGGAGTGACCCTCGTCTTCCTAACGTTATCCATGCACGACGGTCCCTAGATTCCATTTTTCGCCCATACGCTAAGGAACCGTTTGACGATGATGAACGTCTGCGCAAACTTGAGGATCTGTTGAAACGTGCGGCTCGCTTCGGATACTTACTCTTTTCCCAGCCAAGTCAATGGGAGTTCAAATGGGACAATACCCAAGGTGCCGCGAGAAACGGTCTTACCATATTCCCGGCGCTCTTGCTAGTTGCCGATGAGGATGGAATACCGTTACAGAAGCCTAGGGTATTGGAAGAGCAAGAGATGATTGAGGTTGTGCAGGGTCTTACGTAGGGAGGTCTGCTCTCGATCATGTAAGCCGTCACAAGGGGAGAGTATTGGGATTTTCAGCTTGTCGACAGCAAAGACAGAAGGAAACAACCACACGATCACATCATGAACGGACTACTTGAACGGACTACTGTCCATTAGATATCAGACTACGGAACTGAATTTTGATCCGCGAGCCGCAACCCACAAGCCAATTTTCATGACGGGATATGCAATCGGCTAGCCAGTGGTAGACTTTAGAGGGCGGCAGCGTCGTACTTTCGATTGGTTCCAGTCAAACAGGCTGCAGAGACGTGCGGCTGGATTGTGTCGTCAACGCCTAGTGACCATTCATAGACGAGGTTAAGGACTTGAGGTGGGCTTCAAGGATCAATCATAATTGTGGGCCCAGTACGAGTACTATGTACAGGTCCTTCCTGCAGCGGGCTGGACATTGCTTAAGCGTTGCCGGGCTTGTTCAGGTATAGCTGGCTTACGCCCTCATACAAATAATCCTTGTTAAGAGGCTTTTTGCTAATGCAATGTCCAGCCTGCAGGAAGGACCTGTACCACAGAATCCTTCTGTTGCCATTTAGGTGTGGTTGTGCCGCAATGGAACAAGCCACTAGCGTTTCCAAACCCACAGCCTTGCAGCACAAGTGCAATCATCAACCTGAGCATAACAATCTACTACGACGCAGTGCGTAGTAGAACTACAATTTCGGTCATGTGAGTCTTGCGCGTCCTGAGTTAATCCATCAGCTAATGAATGAAGCGTATCGCAAGAGGAACGCTTCGCTCTTCATTTGCTCAGTCAAAACCTGAAACCCTATTCAGGGAACGAACGACCCTTTCAGCCATGGAAATCCCCTCGATCGCTACCGCACTCAAATTTGTCGACTTTGGTCGCACCCTCAAAGCCGTTCCCGCCCAAAGTGCGCAATTCCTTACTGTCCTCAACCGTGTGCGCGCCGACCTGGATGAAGCCTTGCGTGAAAGATGCGAAAAACAATCCACTCTGGAGTCCTGCCCTGGTAAGAAAGCCTGGATTGACGGCGCCATATTTGACACTCGACGCGCCTTGAGTGATACTGGCGCTCAGGTCGAGGGCGCAAGGGTAGATATCCAGAGTGGAAGGAGCGTGACGCTGAAGCATCGCTTTGAATGGGTGCTACGGAACCATCAGAAGATTCATACGCTGGAATCAGTGCTGAGGACTTGCCATGCCTCGTTATTGGTTGCGATAAATGCTCTGCACACTCTCCAGGCCACGACTGGAGCTACGACGTCCCCAATGGCTTACGAGGACCTGCTAGGGGAAGAAGCAATCACGTTGCACTCCATGCCGACGCTGAAAAGTCCTGCTGCACGGAGGCCGAAGCGAAGTACGAACAAGGCTTCCGGATCTGATCTTAGCATCCTACCCGTCGAGATTGATTCTACCACCAAGAAGACTACCATTTTACCTCAAGAGCCGCTGGAGTACTCCCAGTGGTATACTGTTTTCGATGCCTCTCCAACATGGCAATCCGTCTCGTCCCTGGCTTTAAAAACATTTGAGCCAACTTCCCCTTCCTCATGTTCTTCAACGCTGATACCCCGACATGATAGCATGTTTGATGCACAGCAGCTACCAGCTATCCAATGTATTGACCAGGATCTCCTGAGCCCGGAAATTGATGCCGCTTTCCCAAGTCGTGATGCGTTGGATGCCGAGAACGAGAAGTTCAATGGCTCTGTCAAGGCAGATTTCTTTCGACAGTCAACGGTGCAGGAACGAAGGAGGAGAGCAAGGGCACAGTTCGGCCGTCGTTAGAACATGCTGCAATTCGCTAAGCAGGGGCGTCTATAACGATGGGAACATGCAGCACATTCGGTTCGAACAATCGCTTGAAGAATTTCTACAGGTTGGCGTTGTTGGATCGGAATACCCGGAGTTTTTCGCCTTACAAGCTTTTCTCTTGTATCTTTGCCTACAACATATTGATTGTCACCAACAACTCATCTGAACCACATCGCAGAAATGGTCATTTGCCATTTCAGGAGAATTGTCTCGATAGTACGTGATGGTGTGTTTGGATCGTGTTGCTTTCCCAGCATTGCCGTTGCATCTGCATGCGCAACCCCGGTCCTTAAGCCAAGAGCTTGATACCTGTTGAATATTATCCACCAACGAACCAATCAATAACAGCCACTGTGTAGCAGCAGCAACAGAGTGGTCATCCTTACCCTCCACCCACACCTCAATACTATATACTGTAGAAGAAGCTTTAACTACGATAATCCAAGATTACGGCACAACTTTCAGACAGCCAAGGGCATCAGCAACCACTGGCGACGCCAATGTCTTCAACACCTACAACATCAACAGCATTTTCAAATCCTCATACCTGTCATCCAGCTCTTCTGGCCCTCCTACCCAGTCCTTACATCGGCCATTGATCCTTAACCTCTTCTCTCGGTTTTCGTGCCAGCAAACATCCGTTCCCTAGTGCTGCTATTTTAAGAGAGTCAGCACCAAGATCTCGTTCTTAGTTACGATTTCCTAAGAAGATTTATCGTTTGCACATAAAAATTATAATAGCGCGGTATAGCTATGTAGCTGACAAAGACTACGTGGCTTTGCTCTCCGTATACCATAAGCTTCGTCGTCTTATAAGTCATTGCGACGTACCCAGCAACTACATTCAGCAAGTAACTGCACTTGAATAAACAGAAACCTCTCAGGATGGACAATTATATAAATTATTAATATTCGAATGCAACGGAGAGAGGTGAGGCTTACATTGTGGCCCACATGAGTAAGTCGTTTCTTTCTTTTGTTTGAAGTCACTTGCAATGATGTCTACACTACGTGCTACCTCCTACCACTACTTCTAATGACTTTGTCACTGCATCGATAAATTGAGACTGAATGTCATGTGCAGAGCAGATATCGCCATGTATAGCAACTTCTATATGCCAGACTAGAAAGTTTTTCCTAGCTAGGAGCTTCGTTCGGAAGCTGACACTGTCTGTGGACACTGGGATGCAACCGATGCTTGGGCACATAAGAGGCACTCTCCGCGAAATAAATTTCTGATAAGGCCCGGACCTTTCGAGAGAATAAACGCAGCCTAAAGGATGTTGGGATTTTAGTGCCGGAGGATTTTCCAACCACTTTGGAATTTTTCACCATTAGCGTTGCATCTTCAGGCCAAAATTGAGACAACGCACATTTGCTAAATAGGTATGCCGGCAATGGTATCTGGGAACACCATCACCGAAGGGACTGCAGGGTGATAGGAGATTAGAGTTCCAACGAATAGTAAGGATCAGGACTCGGATGCGTCAAACATGGGCATGTTCTTGTGCTTGTAGAAACTCTTAATACATGTCTACGCCGTAAGTAAGTAATATGACTCACTCCACAACAGCTTGCAGTCAAAGCGGAGCTGAAGTGTAGAATAGGAAGGCCAATATTCTCAAAGGCTTTTGTGATACATAATCTGCGCTCTCAGGTTTACCAGATATCAATATCATTCCTACGCTGCATTCTGTCTTGGCAAAACCATAAGGCATCTGAACCAGGTAAGACATCAACGACGGCATATGGTCCTGGATGCGGTTTCGAAAAGCGAATGTTTGATATGCCAAGTTTCGGAGCAAACCCTCCGCGTAATCCCTTTTCCTGTCAGATCCACAATTCCTTCAACAAAGCCAACAGCCTGCAATCAGTAACCATAAACCTTCAAGTCCAAGAAGGCAAAATATCCTCCTCCGTGCCCGGCCTTCAGAAGCTCTGCAGCACCTGGTACAAAGCCATCGGCAGCCTCGACCCAAGCAAAAGCCCTCTCATCATCCTCCACGACGGTCTAGACGCCTGCTACCACCATCTTACCCCCCTCACAGATCTCACGGCGAACCCACGCCATCCCAACAATCTTCTACGACCGAATCGGCAACGGTCACTCCACCCATCTCCCCTCAAAAAACGGCGACGACGCTTTTTGGACCGAAGCGCTCTTCATCTCCGAACTCGACAGCTTAATCTCTCACCTCGGTCTACGCACCCGCGGCTTTGCTCTCTACGGCCACTCCCGAGACGACATGCTCAGCGCCGGCTACGCCGCTCTACCCCCCCCTTTGCGGAAAATGATCATCTCCAACAGCCTTGCGAGCATAGCGCTGTGGCGAGCTGGTACTAACGCCATGCGCGCCATGCGCGCCAAGCTGCCGCAGGGCGTCCAGGACACGCTAACGAGATGCGAGGAGGAGAAGGGTTTTGAGAGTAGGGAGTACGAGGTCGCGGTGGAGGTGTTCTACAAGCGGCACTTATGCCTCGCCACGCCGTGGCCGGCGCCCCGAGGTGGCAGGTGGCGCTGAAATGTGTTTGGGCGAGGATCTAACAAAGTTGTGGGATCTTGTACGTTTTCAATCCGTTTCGTCCCTCACATTATCTATCTAAAAACCCCCTTTGCAATCCCCCCCAATTCATCCATTCCCAACCAATCCACCCCTATCCCCCCCCCCCCCCCCACAACCCCTGGGTCGCTTCTCATAACCGGCTCTCTATGTACATAACCGGCCCCCTCTCGCATTCGACCTCCCCACACAAGATCGTTGCTGGTCAACAACTACTACCACGATGAGGCACAAGATCCGTGCGTGCGCGCCAGTTTCTTTGAGCACATTGCAAAGGTCAAGTGGGAGACGCTGGACAATGCGGCGCATTTCTTGTATGTGGATCAAAGGGGGTGGTATATGGAGCTTGTGGGTGTGTTTTTTTGGGGGGGGGGGTAGATGTTTGGGGGAGTGCGAGTGCGGGAGTGGGGCAGAGGCGGGGGGGGGGGTGCTGGTGGCTTTGGTGTTGGTCTCGGTTTGTTTTCGAATCATGTTGCTATGCATCACACTGCCATTCCTGAACCGTGTGATAGTTCTCCTTCCATGAGAGTAATCAAATTGTTGATGGATGCGGTATACCATTGCCTACCCGCCCAACCCATCATCCACCACCTACTCCCTAAACCCTAACCCCCCACCCCACTTCCCCGATCCCCCAGCTCAATACCCCCGATAAACACAACACTGCACCGTACTATCCCCAATACAATGTCCCCTACACCCTCCCGCCCAAAACTAATCAGCCATTCCCATATCCAAACTCAAAAAACCACAAAAGCTTTCAAACCCCAAAGAAAACAACAAAGAAAAATTCAAAAACACAAACAAAAAAGGAGAAGACCCACGTCTGAAACCCGCCAGTATCCGGGCTGTAGCACTTTTTGTATGTGTTCTGGCAGTAGCTGGTCTGGAACGGCGCGGAGCAGTGGGCGGTGATGCAGCATTGGACGTCGGCGGGGTCTGTGGGTTTGGCGAAGAAGATGGGGCGGTGGTTAGTGGGAATGGTGAAGGGGGGGTTTTAGTCGGTGGGATGAGGGGTTTTTGGGGTTGGGGTGGGGGGGGGGGGGGAATACCGTTGGGGCAGGCGCCGCGGAAGGAGATGGCGTTGGGGCAGTTGGTTGTGTACTGGCATGTGCCGGTGTGCTAGGAAGGTGGGGGTGTTAGTGGTGGGGTTGGTGGGGAGGGAGGTAGGGGTGTACGCCGTTGGAGGTGCATTTGCTGCTGACGGCGGCGGAGGTTAGGGTTGTGAGGGCGGCGAGGGGGAGGAGGAGGGATGGTTTCATGCTTGCGATTTTGTGATAGAAACAGAAGTTTGCGTTGAGAGGTGACTCGTAGCACCAGATGGGAACGCTCTTGACAGGTGGTAAGAAATCGAAGAATCTTGGTCTTCTTATAGACGGAACATAGGTACTTAAACACACGAGCCCGAGGTCGTAGCCAAGCTCAAGTCCGGAGACATTCGCCAAGCCATGGATTGTTGAAGGGGGACACCTAATAAGAGGGAGCATCACCGATCTCTTTTTCAGCTTAGGGCTCTCAGGCCACTGATTGATAAGATTGCGGGGTGCAGTAGCGCGAGACTTGAGCATTGTTTAGTGCCTGTAGAAACCGCCACAACTCTTGTCTAGATTCCCATATCAAGTCGCGTGCTCCCCGTTTCCTCGCTTAAGGTTAACCTGACCGGCAAGGTCGTCAGCGCAATGTTTCATTGGTGTCACATCGTGGCGATAGGGGGTTGTGCTCACTAAAGCATAACTGCACCTACTCTAAGCCTCAAGCGCGTATAGACTTGATCTCGCCGAACTCATTCTTGCTAAGACGTAGCCAAGCGCGAGGTATTTTCCCCACCAGCTCAGGGCCTTAATTCGGTGGCGCAGTATGATTTGAGAGAGGTTTTATATTTGTGTGTTTGTATGAATGCTTTTCGTGGAAGAGAGCTGGGCTGAACGACACCACGAACGTTAGACGGAGACAAGAGAAAGGCTTACGCGATGATTCCTTGACCAATGAAGCATTGAGTGGATTTGAGCCGCCTGCTTGACCCCTCTCTTGAAGCGACTGAGAAGAGTCCCAAGTCTTGATTTGATCGTGCTGTAAATCGTATAGTGCAGTGATAATATCTTACACTCATGCATCATCGTCCCAGGATCAATTCTCTACCTCTCTCATTCTTTCTTCCACTCCTCAAATTCCTCCTCCAGATGATCTTTCAATGCTTTGAACTTGTTTTTAAAATTCTTCCCACACCTCCAGCACTTTAGGTCCCTCTGCAAATAGCCTTCTCCCCCTGGATGTCTCCTCACATCGCCCTTGCTCAATGGAAAATCTTCAATATCGATAAGAAAGGGCGTTGCAAAACTGTTGTAGTGTTTCCGATGCCGCATGCATTCGCTATACCGATCCCTGGACAGCACATGTACGTGCAAATGATTCATGCTTGGATGTGCGTGGATGCCAGACATGACATCTTTTGACCAGTCTCTGCCAGCCGGCACTTTGTCTCCTTCTTTCCCTGCCTCTAGCGCCGCTTCTCTAGCTTTCTCCAATGCCGAGAAACGCCCGTATTTCCGCTTCAATTCTTTGGCGACCAGAACCCGCAATTCTCGCACTCCTTCCTGCACCAAGGCAAGGAAAGTGGAATCTTCGAAGGCAATGAAGGGGTGAAGAGAGCTTTTAGACGACAAGCGAGGAATACACAATAGGTGGATGGAGGATTTGGGATAAAGATCATGGATTGTGACGAAGTCGGAGGAGTGAATAACTACGCGGGAGGAAGGGAAAGAGGTGGGTGAGGCAATGTAGGCACCTAGCCCATTTTTGCCTGGGAATGAAACCGCTGAAGTGGTTGTTGTGGTGGCCAATGAGTTCTTGTGCAAAGAGCGACTATCATCTATTGATTGGCGTTTCTTGGGCGGCGTTGACATTTCCGTAACTGAGAGCTGGTTAGCCTAGGGCGTAGCTGAGAAGTATAAGTAGATGGTAGTACATGCGTTTCGTTTTTGAGCTTTGGCTGGCGATTGAAAGTTGGACATTGCTGGAAGCGTGGTACCAGCAATCTGTTCCCCAGGAAAGGCATCCTGACTTGCTCCTTCTTTGTCCATGATTCTCGCAGTTGTTCCTTTGACTATCCCTTTGGACTTTGACAGATCAGCTCGGAAACGTGAAGATATCTTGCTAGGACTCATCAGTGAAGACCCGACGGGTGGTTTGAGGGACGACGAGCGTGATAAGTTACCCTGGCCCTTTAGCCCTACGGCGCTAGGCTTCAAACTACAAAAACCCTTGGACGGTCTATCGTCTTGCCTGCCACTGTCTACCATGTACTTCACAACGACCGTATGGTCGATATGTTTATAAGACTAATCACTCGTCATTCGTATCGAGTCACTGCAACAGAGGTCAAAGGAGTAAATTGACAATATTTGGTTTGAGTATGTAGTAGGACCTAAGCTTAAGTGCAGATTTGGGAGATGCAAATACTTCAATCTAGGCAATCAACCTGCGCACCAGAGACCCTCATATTAATATTCCCGCTGTGCTTCCTCTCGTCCCCGAAGGTAGAAGTTTGTAAAAGCAAATTTGTTCCAATCAGTAGCGTTATCTTTGTTCATTTGCCCCCGACCTTCAATGTTTTGACTACAGCCATATTGATGCCATGCAATTCGGGACCAAACCTGCATCTATCCCCGAATACACAGTCCTTAGAACCTTCTGACCCAGTTGGGCATCTGAGATGCGTATTAGCTTGTGGTCCGGTCCACCAAACCTGCACGTTGGGGAAGCCTCTTACCTATGGCCATAAATGCATTGGATGTCGTCACAATCCGATCCATATTTGCAAGGTGTCATGCGCGCAACACATCTCAAAGTGTGAAGTTCGTTTTTGCTTGGTTCATAGGAATGATCATGAGTACAACCGTCACCAAAAGGACAATCTTTACGGAGATAGTGGACGTTGCACATCTTGATTTTCTTGACTCTATAGACCTCCGTCTTATCATAACTCATTACTGGATCAACGCGTTGGCCATAGCGATTACGTGGAATAATTTTGGTAGTCGGTGGCGTTGGTTGAGGCGTAGGAGGCGGAGACGCTACGTGAGCTGGCACTGAGTTTGCAGCAGTAGCCCATGAAGTCGCCATAGGGTTCATCGTTGAGGAATTCGACGTTGATACCGATGATGAACGCGCCACAATGGGCTGGTATGGGGACTGATACTGCGGAGCCGGCAGTGCCACTGGATTAGACTGAGGCTGTGGCTGCAAGATTGACAGTGGCTGTTGCAGAGGAGGGTGCTGCTGTGGATAGACAACGACCTTTGCGGTACGAAATAAGCCTTGGAAACGAGTGGCTTCGTATTTGGTCTTAAGCAGGGCGAGCTCTCGTTCAAACGGAACGCCTTCTAAGAGTGTTATACGATTCAAATTCTGACGGTCCGCGACATCTTCAAGTAGACGAGCATAGCCATTGTCATGAGAGCAGCCGAACAATATGTGACGGCAGTGACAGTCATAAAGATGAACCTTGAATATCTCTATTTGGTAACCAATGTCAGATACGTGAGAAATGAACTTGGAGAAGACGTACCTGATATCTTGTCGTCAGCACGGTCTTTACCCATACCCACGTCCACAAAGTCGAACAATTGTTTGCTTCCAGTAAATCCGCGAGCAAATTCTTCAATCAAAGAAGGTCTCTCCAGTATTCCAGATCGATGACAAGCATCGCCGAGGCCTTTGAGATTGGCATAAACACGAGTCACAATCTTATAGTCTGATGAAAGATTGGGAATTTTCTGGGTAACGTAATCTCGAACAAAGCCCCAGAGTAAGGCAGCAGCTTCTTTACCACCATTCTCACCTTTTTGAATATATTGGTCGTCAAATATCATACCATCGCCGTCAATGAGAATGAGAATAAAAGCGTCGCGTTCCTGGAATACACTCAGCAACTGCAACAGCTCTTGCTTTTCCAGATTCTTGATGGCTGTCGCAAAGGAGTAGAAGGATTTGCTTCGGCGGATGACTTACGATTATAGCTTTCATGGAACGAATTTCCTCTTGTAGTAGGAGCTCACGTACTTGAATATCTCGATTAAATTGTTTCTCCCTACTATGATCCAGCGCTTCTTGCTTAAAATCGCCGTTCAGTTTATCAAGACGACGTAAAAGCTCCTACTTAATGTCAGGGATGGAACTTTCAGGTCTAGTAGGAGTAGTACTTCGATTAGAGAATTCTTGTGGTGCTCGGCACCTCTTAGATCTTGGTACAGCAAACGTAGCTGAGATGTGTCTTCCTGAGCCATAGCTGTAGATTTGTTTAAGCTCACAGAGAACGACAGCTTAGAAGTACGGGCGTTCGGGTTGAATAGGAAATGGAAGTGCGATAGTGCAGTTATAAGGAACTGATGCTGTCTTCAATCTTAGCTGGTTGAGGGCGCGTACTTGAACTGTTGACGTGTCGCAGGGCTTTTTATGCTCACTCGAAAACTAGGTTCGTTGGCTGCCCGAGCAAGTCTGTTACCAATGGAAAGCAACACAGTTTTCAGCTATTGCTGACTCAGAACTTATTGGTTATTGCGATCGTATAATAGGTTAATTACTAATTAATTTGACTAACTAAATAATAGCTATTTACACAATTTAATATATGCGCTGGGAAAGTCAATGGGAAAGTCAACGGGGAAGTTAATGGGTAAACTAATGAGGTAGAGAGTCATGAAGAAAGCCATGAAAGGAACCATGAAGGCTGTTCGATAGAGAGTCACGTAGAATGTACGATAGAACTCATATTTGATGCTCGATAGAGATCAAATTTGATTCTTGATTGCGAAGCAATTCGAAGCTTGATAGAGAGTCATGTAGAGAGTCATGTAGAAATCATGAAGGCTGTTCGATAGAGTCATATTTGATGCTCAATAGAAAACAAATTTGATCCTTGAATGATGAGTAGAATGATGAGTAGAATGATGAGTAGAGTGATGAGTAGAATGATCAGTAGAGTGATCAGTAGAATAATCAGTTGAAAGGTCGATAGAAAGATCAGTAGATAGATCAGTAGAAAGCTCGATCGAAAGATCAGTAGAAAGCTCGATCGAAAGATCAGTAGAAAGCTCGATCGAAAGATCAGTAGAAAGCTCGATCGAAAGATCAGTAGAAAGATCAGTAGAAAGATCAGTAGAAAGCTCAGTAGTAGAAAGCTCAGTAGAAAGATCAGTAGAAAGATCAGTAGAAAGATCAATAGAAAGCTCGATCGAAAGATCAGTAGAAAGATCAGTAGAAAGATCAATAGAAAGCTCGATCGAAAGATCAGTAGAAAGTTCGATATTGAGTCATGAAGAGTGCATTCTATTGAGTCAGTTAGCATTATTTCGTACGAAATAGAAAGTAGAAACTGTTCTACGAAGAAAGAAAGAAGTGAAAAGAAGTAAATATTCTGAATTCTCTGAATTTTCTAGCGTCGATCTTCGACTGAGAGCGAAGATTACTAATCACAGAGATAACAGTACTGTTTTCAAGTCATGTAGAAAGCATTGTTTGAAGCATTGTTTGACGTGTTTTATGCGTTTGATCGACGCGTTTGATAGAGCGTTTGATAGAGAGTTTGTGTCAGAAACTGAGCTAGACTAGAAATACTATCAATATAGAAGACTGATATTATTATTACTTTGATAGAATCTAGATACAAGACAATACATCAGGTAATGTACAAGACGAAAGACAAAGAGCGAAAGAAAAGAACGAGAGTCCGGCTTCTATATACATGAATCGGGCAGAATCAAGGCTAGACAGTAGTTCTATTGACTTAAGATTGCAGAAGTCCGCGCACACGGCTGAGGTGGCCGAAACAGGATTGCTGAGGCTAGATTAAGATGACGATGGCTAGATTGATGGCTTGGTTCATTGAACTGCGGAACAGGTTCAATGAACCGAGGTTATCTAAGATATCGACGATCTATGTTCTAAACCGGGTTGGTGATCTGGCACCATGACAGTTTGATAGGGCGTTTGGTAGGGAGTTTGGTAGGGAATTTGGCAGGGAATTCGGTAGGGCGTTTGGTAGGGAATTTGGTAGGGCGAGTAGGTGGGCGAGTAGGTGAGCGAGTAGATGAGCGAGTAGATGGGCGAGTAGGTGAGCGAGTAGATGGGCGAGTAGGTGGGCGAGTAGGTGAGCGAGTAGGTGAGCGAGTAGGTGAGCGAGTAGGTGAGCGAGTAGGTGGGCGAGTAGGTGGGCGAGTAGATGGGCGAGTAGATGGGCGAGTAGGTGGGCGAGTAGATGAGCGAGTAGGTGAGCGAGTAGATGAGCGAGTAGGTGAGCGAGTAGATGGGCGAGTAGATGGGCGAGTAGGTGGGCGAGTAGATGAGCGAGTAGGTGAGCGAGTAGATGAGCGAGTAGGTGAGCGAGTAGATGAGCGAGTAGGTGAGCGAGTAGATAAGCGAGTAGGTGGGCGAGTAGGTGGGCCGAACTTCATTGAAAATCGAACGGTTAACTGCAATAGGTTTGGCTTCCGCAACTTCGGTAAAAGAGCCAACCGTTTTACAGATCAAATAATTAAGGTTTCAGCACGCTAGTGAAAAGGGGTCAAAATCAGTCAGTAGAAGCAACTGCGTTGCTAATAAAGTTTATGCCGCGTTGATCATATGCATGCATAAGAAAACTCCCATTGGGACTTTTGAAAGTGACAACCGCTATCATCTAACTACGCCAACCTCTCCCACTTGACAGTTGTACGCACACAGGTTCCCAACTGGTTACTCTTCTCAACCTCGCAATGGTCTTCAAATTTCTCGCTACCCTAGCGCTGCTCTCACTGCAAGCCTTGAGGGCCGTAGCTCAAGATGTAATTCCCCCAACAGGCCACCTATTACCAATCCACTAATTATCATGCAGGCGGAAGAAGCAGAAGCAGAACAGCCCTCCACCTCCGCCAACCTCGCCGTAAAAGTTTCTACCTCGTTCCCCTCATCCGAAATCTTTGGCATCAAGCTCATCAACGGCCACCCAACCCAAGCCCTGCTCTCCATTAGCAATGAAGAGCCGGAGCCCATTACCGTCGTCTTCATTGGGGGCAATCTCTGGGCGCCTGAAGTCAGCGGTCTAGGACCTACAATCATTCGTAATCTCACGACTACGAGATACAATGTTGAAATCCCGGGTGGAGAGAAGGATAGCATTAGCTATAGCTTCGCAACGGAGCTGCAGCCGCAGGATCTGAAGCTTAACTTGGCGGCTGTGGTTACCGATAAAGCAGGTACAGCGTACACGCTGCAAGCCTTCAATGAGACTGTTAGTGTCGTGGAACAGGATACGAGTATCTTTGACCCTCAAATGTAGGTGACTACTTACCCGCACTTATTCTTACCACACATCTTGACACCATCTCAAAATTGAAATCCCCATGCCTTACCTCGGCCTGTTTCGTCATTCCGACTAACCATGATATCTGATCTACAGAATCTTCCTCTATCTCTTCCTCCTCGCGGCCTTTACTGGCACCTGTTACTTCATCTATAGCACCTGGATCAGCACTCTTTTCCCACAAAAGCGCCGCGGTGGCAAAGGCGGCGAGCGCGCCAAAAAGTCCTCTGGCGGCTCCAAGAAAGTCGATCCCGCCGACCAGGTCAGTGTTGTTGGGGCTGATGGCCCGGCGGTGACGAGCGGGGCTAAGGCGTATGATGAAAGCTGGATCCCAGCGGGCCACTTGGACAGACCAAAGGCGAAAAGGGTACAGAGCGCGGCAAGGCCGAAGAGTAGGAGTAAGGCGGAGTAGAGGTGGGTGGAGGAGGGCATGTGGGTAGAAGGAGGTTGGGTTGAGGGATGCGAGGTGTATGTTGCACGGGTTCACACATGGAGATATCAGGCGATATCGTCCACTTGGGTCCAATTATTGTATAATACTCAAAAGTTCTGGTGTAGAACGTTTGGTACATGGCTGTTAGATGTCTCCTGGGTATCCATCGCCGCTAAAGCAAACATCGAAGTGTAGTAGAAAATACCCAAAATTGTATCCTACACAGGTCCCGAATTCAGATAATCGTTGTCCCGAACATCCTCCATCTTCTCTCCCAGCCCAGATCCTCCTCTCCACTCTCATCGCCACCCTCCTCCAAGTGTCTCCTCCTCCGACTTCGAACCCCATACTCCTTCAAACAGCACTGAAACGCCTTCCGCCTCGGCGCCTCTCCGCACTCCGTCTTCCCCTGCCCATTCCACTCGATCTGCCCCATAGCCTTCCTCGTCTGATTCTGCTCCAGCGCCTCGGCTGTTTTTTGTTCCTCGAGATCGCCCCAGAGAAGGAACAGTTTCTCGCGGAGAGCGGCGAGGGCTTGGGGGTTGGTGTGGAGGTTTTCGGCATCGAGTTTGAGCAAGAATTCTGCGTCGCCGTTGGCGATATAGACGGTCATTGTAGATTTAGCTAAGCCTTTGGGTACGGGGGTGCCGGCTTCTTCGAGGAGGAGTGCGAAGCGCCATTCCCATTGCTGGTCGTCTTTTTCGACGTCTTCGTTCTCGGAATTTCTTCGGCTGCTCCCGCTACCACTGTCCTCTTGGTCAGACAGGACGTCGAATTCGGAAGGTTTGCGGGACCGAATGGCGAAGTCTGCGAGGTTCGAGGGGAAGAAGTCGATGACGCGGGCAGTGGTGCGGCATTTGATGTTTTGGAAAGGGAGGGTATAGGGGGTGCCGTTGGGGGTGGTGAGGGCGTGGGTGGAGAGGGAGAGGATGGATGAAAGGGGGCGGGGGGGAATGGCTGAATGGGAGCATTTGACTGGGAAATGAGAGCATTAGTCAAGGAGTTGGGGGTTTGACTGTGGGCGCGGTGAGTGGGCTTACCGTTTTTATTCAATTCTAGCTTTGGTGGTCGCGCAGGAGGTGGAGAGGTATCGGGCGTTTGATGCCTGCCGTCGTGCCCTTCGTTGCGCTTCGAATCAATGGTTGTGTTTTCTTTACCGTGTGGTTTCTTTATGTTCAAGGCCTCTTGACGCTTGGCTTCAGCAAGCTTTTCCATCTCTTGCTTCCGCCTCTTCTTTGCTTGGGCTTTTGAGAGCGGTTTGTCATCCCCAGTTGCTTTTCTTTTCTGACCTCTAACTTCTTCAACAAACGCCTGGCTCTGTGATTTGAATCTTTTCGTATACTCTAATTTCCGGCGGAGTACATCCTCGACCCGGTCGTCTTCTCTATTATCTTTAAGAATCATGACATCAACGCGGTCAGGCCACAATCTATCCGAGTGCAGACTCCCTTCCATTTTGACGTCTTTATTGTTTTTGACACGCATGTTGCGGAGATGGACAAAATCTAGCTCTTTCACATTCCCATTCGCAAAGTAAGAATGTGGAGGCCACAAAGTGACGGTCATAGTCATCTTCCCAAAGGGTCCGGGCCATTGTCTTCGCGATGATGCCCGAGGAACGTAGCCATAATCGTCTCCGTCCCGGGATATAGCTTCGCTATCGTCTTGACCCCATTCGTAGTTGTATAGAAGATTATTGGAGGTGTAATCCGTAATGTAGAGTTCAACACAACCATTACTTGGAAAGATTTTCACCACTTGGCCAACGACATCGTAAAAGACGTCAATCACAACGTCCTTGATCAAAGAGAACTTGTCTCGTCTACTATGTGGTGCTGGTGTAATACTATTGGCTGCCGAAGGCGAGGTATTTGCTGACATGGCTTGGGGCAGAGTCTGTGGTTTCGATATAGGTTCACTAAATGAGCTTCTGTCGCGAGCATTGCACAGGCAAGTTGCATATAACATGATCTCCGGAGACGGTATAGTAGCACGGGCCTCCTTGATGTGCTTGAGCTGGATATTGTTGGAGGGCGCTCTTTCTGGGATTGAGCTGGCCGGAAATATGGTCCAGGTGCTATTTCGGTTGGATATCGCCATGGTCGTGCCACTCCATTGCGTGATCTTCATGCTTCTAAGCACGATGACATCGCCAGTTCCTTGGATTTTGGGTAGCTCACTTTCCGTGGGTTTGAAGAAACGAATTTTAAGCCCTTGATCGTAGTCACCGCCAAAGGTAGAGTCGGCAATTGAAAATGTGCAGATCCAATCCGTACCTTTTGAGAGACTAGGTGGCATGATATCGGTTACTACACCTATGACGTCGACTTGTGTACTGAGTCGACTGGAGGCGGCGAAGAGATCAACAAAACCCGAAGGAACTGCTGACATTTTGCCCGTAGTAACAATGAGTAGACCCTAGAGTCGCAAAGGAAAGATTCTAGTATATGAAAGTGAATGTTGGCTTGTATAGAAGTGCGATTATCAAAAGACGCGACGCGACAGTAGATGATGGAAATTGTACTTGAAGCTGTCTCCAATCGCACAAAACTGATTGGTACTGATTGGTATGCACAAAACTTCTCTGATATATTAGATCTCCTTTCAGAAGATACAGCAGTGGGATACCTGCGTAAGTGAAATAATGCTGTGGAACTAACACGTCGCGATATCACGTGAGCCGCTCGCTTAGTGAGGGCCTATCATCCACGCTAGCAGCCGCCAGATCTGATCTCACTTTCAACATCCTCGACCCTCTCCAACATACCACCCCCTCTAACACACAGCAATCCTTACCGCAGCCTTGACTGCTGTACAAGAAGGATTGGATTTCAACGCAAGACAAGAAATAGAACACGAATATGTCGGAACGATACATTCCAGAGCATCGTCGCACGCAATTCAAGGCGAAGAACACCTTCAAGCCGGATGAACTCCGCCGCCGTCGTGAAGAGCAGCAGGTAGAGATTCGTAAGGCAAAGCGAGAGGAGAACTTGGCAAAACGACGAGGCATAGCTGGTAGGGATGGAGGACCAAGTTCTGCACCTGGTGCGTCTTTGGGTGCTTCTGTAGACAGTGATGATGAGGGCGGTACAATCGAGAGTCAGGTTTGTCCCCAATACTTCACTTACTTTCGGGTCATGCCATGCTGTTTTTGATGTGTCATGAGGCGCGCAATGCTAATGTCCTCGCTCATTTCTCCAAAATCGAATGCATTTTTCCAGCGTTTCCTAGAGCATTTGCGATCTTCCTGCCTAATTCTATCATTCGATTCGCACCGTGCAATCAGATCTACTCTTGTCGCATAAACAGAGAAAACGAAGGACCAGCTAACTCTTTCTGTTCAAACCAGCTCAACACCGAACTCCCACAGATGGTAGAGGGGGTGTTCTCGAATGAGATTGATGCCCAAATTCAAGCTACAACCAAATTCAGGAAACTGCTATCCAAAGAACGGAATCCCCCCATCGAGAAGGTCATCGAGACCGGCGTCGTAAGCCGATTTGTGGAATTTCTTCGCTCACCCCATACTTTGGTCCAGTTTGAAGCAGCTTGGGCGTTGACCAACATTGCCTCTGGTTCGGCACAGCAAACCCAGGTTGTAATCAATGCTGGAGCTGTACCCATCTTCGTCGAACTCCTTAGCAGCCATGAGCCGGATGTCAGAGAGCAGGCAGTGTGGGCTTTGGGAAACATTGCTGGTGACAGCCCGCATTGCCGGGACTTTGTCTTATCAGCCGGTGCATTGCGGCCTCTGCTTGCGCTTCTGGGAGACAGCCGTAAATTAAGTATGCTCCGAAATGCTACATGGACATTAAGCAATTTCTGCCGTGGTAAAACCCCACAGCCCGATTGGCAAACAGTGAGCCCTCCGTCCAATATTTTGAGGTTGAATTGGCTGATTGTTATAGCAGATCTTTCCCGCACTCCCGGTCCTTGCCAAACTTGTGTACTCTCTCGATGACGAGGTCCTTATCGATGCTTGTTGGGCAATCTCATACCTTTCCGATGGTGCCAATGACAAGATCCAGGCGGTCATCGAAGCAGGTATTCCCCGTCGCTTAGTGGAGCTGCTTATGCATGCTTCTACATCTGTGCAAACTCCCGCACTCCGGTCTGTTGGAAACATCGTGACTGGCGACGATGTGCAAACTCAGATCATCATCAATTGCGGATCGCTACCGGCTTTACTCTCTCTCCTCGGGTCCAGCAAGGATGGCATCCGCAAGGAAGCATGCTGGACAATCTCCAACGTGACCGCCGGGAATTCGACACAGATCCAGGCCGTTATTGATGCAAACATCATTCCTCCCTTGATCAATTTGTTGTCCAACGGGGACTTCAAGACCAGAAAAGAAGCGTGTTGGGCGATCTCGAATGCAACCTCGGGTGGCCTCCAGAAACCGGATCAAATCCGCTATTTGGTCCAACAAGGATGTATCAAACCTCTGTGTGACTTATTAGCTTGCCCCGATAACAAGATCATCCAAGTTGCTCTGGATGGGTTGGAGAATATACTAAAGGTAGGAGACATGGATAAAGAAGCCTCGGAAGTAGCTGCCGACCAAAACGTTAATAAATTCGCACTTTACATTGAAGAAGCAGGGGGCATGGAGAAGATCCATGATTGCCAAAACAATATCAATGAGGAAATCTACATGAAGGCTTTCAACATTATCGGAAAATACTTTTCTGATGAAGAAGAAGCCGGTGTGGACATGAACGCATCTCAGCCAGGTGAAGGTGGCTTTGGATTTGGCCAGCAGCAGCAACAGCAACAGCAACAAGGAGGATTCAACTTTGCCAATGGAGGTGACTCCATGGACATGTAAAAAAAAAAAACCTAGTGAAGTCCGCACTACCGCCTGTAACGCTCTACCAAACTCAAAGCTTTGGTAAAGCCTTGTTCAGCACAGACACCGCCGAAGTTCTGTATCTCCTGTTGTTCTCCTCGTCGAGTCAAGCAATCTTCGGTTTGGAATAAGGCTGCGGAACCGATACCGAATCCTAGACGGCCTTTTCTTGTGTTCGACCCCTCAACACCGATCAATACCCCTTTCATGTCTACCTTGGCCGTACACGAAATCAACTCTTGACACCATACCCCACCATTCCGACACGCATCCCCTTTGTTTGTTACGAACCCTTCACGACTACGAGATTCACCGTCATGTATCCCTGGCACCGGCACAGCATAAGTCACCAAGGCGTTCACAGATCCTCCGGACCGGCTTCCCTTGCTACTCCCCCTACGATTGGCGATTTGGCACTGTCTATAGAAGAGAGATTTATGCTAGCAACGGTACTTGAAGTATCTCCCAGCTTACCAAAGAATCGAAAATATGAAGAAAATCAGATCATTGACTGCGTGACTTGCTGCCTTGTTATTATATTGTTACAATTTTCCAGAACTTTACTGCCCGCAGCAATGATGTCTCTCATTCCAACCCGTTTCTCCGCCAATTCTAATGCACATAGGACATTACTGACAAGGAGTTCGAAGGAGAAGGACGAGCTACTAGAGAACTTTAGCGTTCAGTCAAAGAGTCGGCAACCCAATAACCCTTTCATGATTCGTTCCTCAATCTTGGAGGTTACGAAGAGGCTACCATTTCCACAGACAATCATCCGCTCAGCGGCTTTCTCGTCGTCAAATCCGGCGCTAAAGACGACCGAGATGGTCAAACACTAACCCTAACCGATGTGCCCATATCAACACTCAACAGCGTCCGTCAAACATAAAGTAAGGTATTGATATTCACTCCTTACCCCTTGTATTGTGCCATCAACATTTATTGAGCCGAACATCCTTCTCGGATGAACGCAGGTCGGATTTGCTACGTCATGGAAAATGGCTTTACCCCGCGGACCGGCCCCGCATTGTTTGTTGTGGGGTTCAGAGGGGGGGCCAGACTCCGTCGACTCCCATTGAAGTGCTCTCCAATGTCACAGATCTAAGACTCATCTTTCTACCATAATCACCGGATCCGGATCAAAATGCCATCCACCAGCACTACCACGATGAAGGCAGTTCACTACGTGAAGCCTTTCGAAGTGGCCGTGAAAGAAGTCCCCTTACCGAGAATCGAGCATCCGGATGATGCTATACTGAAGGTCACCACCGCTGGTAGGCAGCTTCTAAAGTAAACAAGCGAGTTGGGATGAAACTGACATTCTTTCCAGCTATCTGCGGCTCTGACCTGCACATGTACCAAGGACGTACAGCAGCTGAGGGCGGTCTCATCTTCGGTATGCCAGTCGCAAAACCTAACTCACTCAAGACCACCCTCCCCCCATCTTGTTGTACCTCCAACGCAACGAACTAACTCCCACGGATATCAGGCCATGAAAACATGGGCATCATCGAGGAGGTCGGTAGCGGCGTTACTCTCCTCAAGAAAGGCGACAGAGTCGTCCTTCCGTTCAATGTTGCTGATGGACGCTGCCTCAACTGCGAAGAAGGGAACACCGCATTCTGTACAGGCGTGAACCCAGGCTTCGCAGGCGGGGCGTTCGGCTACGTCTCAATGGGCCCGTACCAAGGCGGTCAGGTACGTCCTACATGTTCCAGCATCCTTGTCCCCGGTCCCTCTGCCACGTTGTCACTAACCACGTCCCTCGCAACTTAGGCCCAATACCTCCGCGTCCCGTTCGCCGACTTCAACGCCCTCCCTCTCCCCTCGGGCACCAAACACGAATCATCTTTCGCCCTCCTCGCCGACATCTTTCCCACCGGCTGGCACGGCGTTACCCTCTCAGGCTTCAAACCAGGCGAAACCGTAGCCGTCTTCGGCGCCGGCCCCGTTGGTCTCATGGCCGCCTATTCCGCCTCTCTACGTGGGGCCTCCCGTGTCTTCGTCGTCGACCGGGTCCCTGAACGTCTCGCAACCGCCAAAAAAATCCCAGGCTGTACGCCAGTGGACTTCAGCAAGGGAGACGATGCGGTGGAGGTGATTATACGGGAGAACGATGGAAAAATGGTGGATCGCAGTATAGATGCCGTAGGGTATCAAGCGTCAGGGATGGGCAAGGGGGAGGAATCGGGGGAGGTGCCGAATGTGGTGCTGGAGAGCTGTATCCGCGTGACGAGACCGACGGGTGGGATTGGGGTGCCTGGGTTGTACGTACCTAGCGATCCTGGCGCGCCAGACGAGAAGAGCGGGAAAGGCATGCTGGCTATGAGTTTTGGCAAACTCTTCGAAAAAGTAAATTCCCCCCCCTTCTTGCTCCCTCCCCCATCTCGCCCTTTCTGACTCTGCCTAACCTTTCACAGGGTCTCACAATCGGCACCGGCCAATGCAACGTCAAAAAATACAACCGCTACCTGCGCGACCTGATCATCTCCGGCCGCGCCGACCCCAGTTTTGTCGTCAGCCACGATGTCGGCATCGATGAGGCGCCCGAGGCGTATCGCAAGTTCGATCAAAGGGTGGAGGGGTACACGAAGGTGTTGTTGCACCCGAATGGGGCTGTGGAGTAGGGGGGGGGAGCCTTGCAGGAAAAAGTGTATAAAACCCTGTATATAGCGCTGCTCTACCTACTTCGATCCATCAAAACATCCCCCACAATCCAAACGCTCGCCAGCAAGTCGGCAAACCTCACCCTCACACCACCTCTACCAACCGAGCCCAAACACCATCAACTCCAACGCAAAAATCTTCATACCCAACCATCGTCCCCAACCTACGCAAACCACATAACTGATCCTTTTCCTATCACACCCACCACAGTCATGTATATATACACCTCGTATCCGCGATCCTAATCGCTTTACCTCGTATCAATAATCCAACTCAATACCTCACCCCCAACTCTCTAAACTTCTCCCCCTTCCAACAACCTTCCCCCCACCTTCCCTTCCTCCCCCAACTCTCTAAACTTCTCCCCCCCCCTGTCAAACGATCTTTTACCGCCCACCCCTAACTCCCAATCTTCCACCCGTCCGCAACCTTCTCATCCCCCTCACCCTCATCATCATCATCCTCCTCCCTCGCTTCCTCCAACTTCCCCTCAAACTATCTAAAGCCTCTCCATCCCCATCCCCATCCCCATCCCATCTCCTCCCCATCTCCATCCCCATCTCCTCCCCATCTCCTCCCCTCCCCCCCTTCCCTTCCCTTCCAGCACACACACACACACACTCTCTCTCTCTCTCTCTCTCTCTCCCTCTCCCTCTCATAACACCTACTTATATCATACCCCCCCTATTCTCTGCTTTAATATATATATATAAAGTCATCCGGATGAAGTACATAGAAACGCGGGATTGGGGGATATGGACTTTATTGGGGTGGGAAGATGGGAATGGATGGGGGGGGAACGAACGAATAAAGCCGGTTCGAAAAATAGAAAGAAAAAAAACAAAGGCGGTGTACTGTTCTATTCCGCCACAAAAAACCCGACTACGGCAAAACAAAAACGAAGAAACCCTCGCCGCAAGTCCTTCGGGGGGGGCAGCTTTGCAAGAAGAACCAACGAACGACCAGGTACAGTTAGTATTTTTCTAAAACGACTATTCTTGCTCCCAGTAAGCGTCTCTGCTTTTTCGTTTTGGAAGTGAGAGAGCAAGGAGGCGTTGAATTTTGTTACGATAAAGTGTGTGAGTGCAGGTAGCTGACTCAGATCCGTAGCTGCATCCAACCATTGCAGCAGCAGGAGCGCTGAGCAAAAAAATAGAATCGAAAGAGCCAGCGCGCGAAACATGGCTATGAGAGTCTAGTATTACAGACACCCGTTCACCCGATTTATGGGGATCAGTCACCCATGATATCCTCCTCATCCTCATCCAGCGGCGGCGCATCAACGTCTGGGGAATCTTCCGGCTGCTCAACCCCATCCAACTCCCTAGCCCTCAAATCCTCCTCCCCTCCTTCCTCTACCTCTCCCCCCTCTTCCTCCTCCTCCTCCTCCTCCTCCTCATCCTCCTCATCGTCAACCACAAGCACCTCCTCCTTCTTCCCCCTACCCCTCGCCTTCCCCTTCTTCGTCTTCTTCTCCTCCAGAAACCCAAGCACCTGGCTGAAATTCCCGCCCAAGTGCGTTCGATTGCGCACGAGGCGTTTCCTCACTTTGTCTTCGCCGGGTTTATCGAAGACGCGGCCGAGGGCCGCTAGGACGAGTTTGCCGGAGAGTTCGCAGAGGGTTTTCTCGGCGTGCAGGACCTCGGCTTTGTGCGCGTCCGAGGCGGCGTCATCGTCATCGTCGTCGGAATCCTCGGGGTCGGAAGCGAGAGAGAGGTCCGAGTCCGTAGGCGCTGAGAGGGTTTTGCGGGATTTCTTTGCAAAGTGCTTTTCCGCCGCTGTGAAAGTTTTTAAAAGTGCGGACTGGGCTTCGGGGGGGATCGGATGGATGAGGGAGTGGATGTTGATGGTTTGTTTTGGTGAGGGGGCGATGTGGCGGAAGGTGGCGAAGAGGGTGTGTAAGTCTAGGTATGTGCCTGCGGCTGCGAGGCGGACTGGGTCGGTGCCGGGGCGGGAGGAGATGACGGAGAGAAGTGTGGTAGCGAAAGGGGTATAGTCTGGGAGAGAACGGATGAAGTCGTTGGCGGCGAGCGAGGTTTGCAGGGAGCGGACGAGCCACATGAAATAGAAGAGGAGGGTTTTCATAGCGGCTGTCGTAAGCTCATCTGCTTCGCCGGAGGTTTTGTTGTCAGAGTCTGGTGCACCGAAATCGTTGATTAGGTCTAAAAGGAGGGCGTATGGAGTTGCGACCGTGGTAATGCCTGATGCTTTTCCCTTCTCTGAAGGAGGTGGCGGTTGAGAGTCGAGAAAGGCAACACAATCGGAGATGCTGGCGAGATTTGACATGCGTCGTACTGTGTTGATGAATTCTGAGAGATCTTCGGAAACGTCAGGGTCTTTACGGTCCTCGAGCTCTCGAAAGGTGGCGATGACATCTTCCCAGAGCGCCGAGACTTTCTCCTCGGTGACTTCCTCCAAATCTTCAAAGCTCCGTGCATGAAGGAGTGCAGTACTGGCTTCAGTAAGTACGCCTTGATCGACGTGGGTCATGAATTGCTTGTTGATATCGTCCAGTAGCGCAGCATATGTTGTCGAATCCTGACGCAGCTCTTGGAATATCTCGAGATTCAGGACATGCTCCAGCCGTAATACTGCTGAGGCAGTAGCAGGACTTGCGCCAAACTTCTTTAGTAATCGAGGAATGGCTTGAGCCAAGTGAAGAGCTGTCATCTCTTGAATCTCGCGAGATTCCTCTTTCCTGGCCTTGGTGATCTTGCCTTTCTTGTCTTTTTCCGAGTCAATCGCCTCGGTGAGTCTCGATTTCACAGCTACGTTGAGTACTTCGAGCAGCAATATCTCTTCTCTCTCATTCATTTGGCATCGTGCCTTGAACGTCACATCCGTATCATTCACATCCTGTGGTACGCTCGAATGGTCATAGAGAAGATATCCTGCTAGAACTTCCCAGTCTTTGACCTCTGGAACACCATCGTAAATCGCCTGCGCGGCCAATGAAAACCTCGAATCGACACCAGGAGCGTTCAGGCTTTCAGTCCCAACAGCTTGAGTTTCCTCATCCTCTTGGTCGTATGATCCTAAGACTTCTACCAGGCATTTCAGCTTCAACCATGCTATTCGCGGCGTGTCGTATTCGTCTTCAACTTCCTCGCCTAGGGCTTCTACGAGGCCTTCCTCGCCACCAAGATCTTCCACAGCAGATTCGAACAAGTCGTTGATGTTCTCAGCAAAGAATCCCGCCACGGCCTTTCGAACGCGCGGCTCGGTATCGAAGACGAGTCTACCAATGGCATCGATATCATCCGGTTCAAGCAGTCCAGTATCGCGTATCAAGTCAAGCAGGTCTACGGTTGCCGCTCTGATACCAGGTTCAGCGTCTCTGGTGGCCATTTCGACAAGCCGAGGCCGAAAACGTTCTGTGAAAGCTCGAAGCCTACCAACATCTTCCTTGTTCTTAAAGAGCTTAGTTAGCTGCTTGATGACTTCAGCTCGTGTAGGCGCAGACGTATCTGACAGTACCCAGCCCAGGTATCGAAGGTATTGGCCCCCAAAGAAGATGTCTGGGGCCGTGGTAATCCAAGTACCTAAAGCTGCGACACAATCAACGCGAATTTTCGGATCAACATCCCGGTATCGGTGGACGTAGACAGTATCGAATAGGTCAGTGAGGACGCTTTCAGTAGCAGCGCGTTTCTTCTCTCCTTCACCAACCTTTGCTTGTAAAGCTGCGACCCTGTCCTTGTTGACAGTCTTTTTCTTCTGCTCCCCTTCTTTTTGCCTCATGGTCTTTGCTATACTTTCTGCATTTTCTGTAGCTAGGCCACACAACGTCGTTCCAATGGCCAGCGAGATTACGGTTGCTGTGTGCCTGAAGGGCCGAATTGCGGAGGACGACATAGTGGTCACCCAGACCTCGATGTTCTCGATCATCGCCATGTCGCTGTATAATATGCCTGCTGCATGGGCTGTGGAAATGAGGGAGTGAAAGAAGCCTGTCATGGTAGCGCGAAAGGAAGTGTTGCCTTTAGCTTTTGATATTAATGGATAATCGGTAGGCCTCCTCCGCTGATACTCGTCTTGCAGATCCGTGAGCTTGCTGGTGACATTGTCGGGATCCTCAATGTCGTGGACATCCACCTGTGAATCACATCCAGTACACTTCAAAACGAAGTTGATCAAGTCGCACATGGCGTTGGTATTGTGCTGCTCGTAGCGCGTGATCCAGTCTGCCGCAACTGCATCGAGGGTATGCCCTCGAGAAAAGACCTCCGCTTTTCAGAAGTTAGGATCGCGTAAACTAACCACCACCAGTATTTAGAACTTACAGTAAAGCCCTGTACCATCATCGGCGATAGTGAAATTTGCGCGAGCTCGTGGCTTCCTTGGTTTTGCGGGCTTCTTAATACCATTCGTAGCGGGTCGCACTGCAAGCTTCGTAGTCATCGCAGCGGCAGTTTTGGGCTTTTTAGCGGCAGGCTTGCTCTGTAATTTCTTCGATTTTGCCGCTCTTCTGTTTTTCTCCTTCGCTTCTTCTTCGTCCGCGTCGCCATCGCTATTTTCGGGGCTGGTCTCTTCCTCCGAGTCATCGTCCTGCGCGTCTGTCATGTCTCCACCGCGTAGGTCCGTCCTTTTCCTCTTGCCAGTGCCATTGGTGACTTGCGACATATTTGGATCTTCCTGTAAGAGTACGGGCTTGCGTACTGTTCGCCCTGATCTTCTTCGATTGGTCGCGCCATTTGTGCTGGAAGTGGGATCTGGTATCGCGGGGTCAGAGCGCTCCATACTCAAAAGCCTACCAGGCATCTAGGTTGTTGGGGGCTCAATTGTCGTGTAGTTGCTTGATCAATACTCAGCGGATTGCGAAGGCGCGTTGTCGAATGTTATGTCGTAAGTTTATCCCCAACGCGAAATATGATCATGAGCCGAAGCCCCTAGTGTAACGCTAGTGCCGTATCATTCACGGTCCGCTTGGTCAAAATAAGTGGCACAGCTGGCATAATTGGGTGGACTGGCTTGAGTGCTCACTACCTTATGCCACAAGTCTATCTTTCAAAATCTGTGACGACTTCTTGCAGTAATTGAACGATGTTGATTCATCATCTCACGCACATCAGGCCCCCTTCCCCAAACTCCCTTCCCACGCTCCCGTCCTCCTTCAACATTGCCTCCAGCCACACCTTCGCCCCTTCAACCTCCCTGGCCCCGAACTTTACAACCGTACACTCTCTGACCCTCGCCGCAGTCCAAACCAAGCCATCCCTTCCTTCCCTCTGTAGTCTCCCTTCTCTCCACTTCTCTTGCCCCGTCATCTCTCTGGCTACCTGCCCATCCGGATCCCAATTCCTGCCGCCAATACGTGGCAAGAGCTTGAACTCTTCGAGGAAGAATTGCGTGAGAAGTTCAAAGACAGGGCCATGGAGAATGACGGTAGCGAGAATTCCCATATTATCCATTCGTCCCCTAATATTCTCACCTTCTAAGATCACGCTGTCCCTCACGAGCAACCTCCTCACTGGTTTGCCTTCACGTTCCCAGGTGGTCCATATCTCATTCCTGCCTCTCCATGCCGTGAAATCCCAACTCTCTCCCCTCGCTCTCCTCCCTTCACTCACCCAATCCACAATTCCCACGCTCCCTCCGTGGGCGACATGAAAGATCTGCTTCTGAGCATATGCCGATCCAGCGAAGGGCATTATTGGGTCTGGACCTAGCCAGAGTGCGGCATTGGCGCCGATATTGACATCGAGGTTTTGATGGCTGGTGAGATACTGGTATTCGGGGATCAGAGTGGAGAGGGAAGGGGAGTGAAGCAGAGGCTGTAGGCTGGCTTTGAAGATTTTAGTGCTGCCTTGAGTGGCAACCGTGAGGCGGGTAGACGGATCTAGGGCTATAGAGAGTGAGATTGTATCGCCTGCGACGATGCCGCCGCCATAGCTTAGTAGGAATAGGAGGGGCACTGTCGTTGGGGTAAGGTGGGCCAATGGAATCGTCGAGCTCTCAGAGCATTTCGAACGTTCCTCCAGTGCTTTGGAAGGGAGCGGTAGAATAATGTGAGGCGTGGACGGGACAAGCTTGAGAGGGTAACTGTATGTCAGGGTTGAGAAGGTGGAGTTGGAGGGGGGTAGCAGCGAGAGATGAATTGCGCCATGGCCTGGAGGAAGAGAGGCCGTGGGGAAAGGAGAGGGCATTGCGCTTTGGACATGTCGGAGACTGATTTCAGGTTACTATCGGCTCAAATAGAGACCCGACACCCATCATGATGTCAAGTTGTTTTCGGTCACTGCGATGCTTCGTTGATTGAAACAGGGAACCAAGTAGTCTCGGTATTGAACCTCAAATTCTTGACATAAACAACCAGTTAGATCAAAATTTGAGAATATCTGATCTGTCAAACACAATAGGTAGGTATAGATTCAATGGCGGTGTGCAAGGTATATCTCCTCTGGAGGTTGGTGAAGACCTGATTATAACGGATCACTTGATGCAATGACATCCAGTACAACCCCTGCTTCGGTAAGGATTAAGATGATGAGGGATTTCCGACTCGCTATCGCTTCACTGGACAAACTGCGGTTTGAAGATAAGTTAGGACTACTTGTTGAGAGTAACATTCCTCTACTGTGGTGCTGGGTGGCGGGTGTCTGTAGCTATATCTACCTATTATTACCCATCCTGTCCCCCCGACATCTTCCCTTTCGCTGGCTTTTTCCCAACCATCCGCCCCAACTCCGGCACACCCACAAACCCTCCCGCAACCTGCCCCATCGCCTCCGCCCCCTTTATCCCGACCTCCCAAAGCACCACCTCCTGCAGAATTCCTCCCTCCCCTCCCCTCCCCACTTCTATACCTACGCCTCCCCAAGTAGCTATGACGCGGCCAGTGGCGAGGACGGTGATTTTACCAGCTTTGCCTAAGCTGGCGCTGATGGAGGTGGTGGAGGTGAGGGTGGGCTTCGAGTCGGGGTCGGGTTTGATCTTGGGGTGGGTCTTGTGGGGGGCAGAGAACGGGTTGCCGGGAGGAGGGGGCATTGAGGACGCGGAGGGCTGCTGTTCAGGCTTGGCGGGTGGTGGAGACAATTGTTTGGCGGCAACAGCCTCCGATTCCTCCTTTTCAGTAGGAGTGATAAGGGAAGGTATGATGGGCGGGAGCTGGAAGAGGTAGACGAGGCCTTGTTTTCTGTCTTTCTTTGTCTCGTTCTTAGCGTCGGTATCAGCTTTGTCATCGCCTTCTTCCGCATCTGTTGAAATTCCTGTTGCTACAGGAGGAATGGTAGTGGTTCGAGGACCGAGTTCTTCCGTCAAGATGTAAAGATCTTCCTGATATCGAGCCCATTCTTGGCGGTCTTCGGCGGTTTGGAGAACGGGTTTTTGGGTTCTGAAGCGAGTAGTCCGGCGACGTTTGTGTTTCCGTCGGAGGGGAAGCTTCTCGACTTTGCGAGATGTTTTGGGGGAGGACAGCTGATGTGCGATTTTAGCTACGTCTGATGCGGTCAGTGCTCTAGATTCTGCGCCGTCGATCATCATGGGGTCAATGTCATCCCCCGGTTCTTCTTTTATCCTAGGTATGCTGTGGATGTCTTCTTCATCAGACCATACGCCCTGCCATTTTCGTTCGTCCTTTACGAATTCGACGTCTTTGGCTTTCCCCTTGCCTTTGGCTTTGGGGATTTTGGTGATTTCTGCCTCGTTCTCGGAAAGGAACAAACCGCCTTCTGCGAGCGCGCGCTCTTTCGCTTTGCGCCGGACTTCGGCCATAGTCGTGGAGCTAGCTTCTGTATTGACACCCACGGCTCGCTCGATGTGTTCGTGACGGTCGATTCGAACTGGTTTGAGACCGGAGATGTGTACTTTAGGGTCTCTCCCAAGCCGCCTCGGTTGCTTCTGCCTAGTTTCTTTAGGCTTGTCATCTTCGGTATCTTCATCGCTAATTAAATTGATGTGTTCAATGTTGACTCGTGGACCTCCAGTACTATCGAACTCCTCTTCGGAAGAGATATAGTTAAGCTCTGACTCTTCTTTCTTGACAGTAGGCCGTGTCCTAGTGGCAACCATAACCACATCTCCATCTTTGTCCCTTTCGGATTTAGGGGTTGGCTCATGCTTCACTCTCGATGTAGAAGACCCCTTACTTGTAGAGGTAGAAGCCCCTGAGAACAACGACCCTAGGCCAGGCCTCTTCTTTCTCGCACCTTCGCCAACGGTGCCACCTCCCAAGTGCCCGCTGGCTTGGCCCCCGGAATATCTCATCGAATTCCATTTGTTCATGCCTCCGCTGAAGCTACCCCGCCCAGCCCCTCTGCCATTGGAACCTCCCCGCTGAGTTGCCGCTGAGCTTGAGGTTTCGGCAGCCGCAAGCCTAGCTCGTCTACGCTCGGCTTCTGCTCGTTCTTGAGCTTCTCGCTCTTCCTTACTCCGGCGAATGAATGATTTTGGCTGAAATTTCAGGCTACCTGTTGGCCTGGTTCCTGAAGCGCCAGATGCACTACTTCGTGAGTTAAGAGACGTAAGGCGTTGCACCGGACGTTTGATAGGTTGCGCTGCTTTTTGCGCAGGTGATGAAACTGGCTTCGCAGTAGATTCTAATAACAGTCTAGGAGTGGTAGGCTCAGGCGGTATTTGTTCTGATGCCGCAGAAACTTCGTCTGTCATATCGACATTTTCTGCAACTGCCTCGTTTGGCGGTATCTCGTTGGCGGTATCCTCCGTCTGTGCTTTGGCAGCACCCCGTGTCGGCTGCCGGCGAGGCTGAGCCTTCGGCTTTGTAGGCATGATTATACTCTATTTCTTGGATGGCAAATTACCTACTCAACGGATGCCAGGATTGATAAGCCAAAGTACCGAAACCATAGAGCTAGAAAGATTTGCGCGCTAATTGATCAAGCGAAGCCCCATTTATGCACCCCACACAAGATGAAACAACCTTAAATTGACGACGGCGTCATCGTGCATAGCATGTGAAAATGAAGAGAAAGCCACGAAAATTCAGTGGACGATTTGGGATCTAACGGCGCCCCATGGAGGGTTTGACTACCTCCGCTCTGATCGAAAATGTTACTGTTTGTAGCACTTTGACCGATACCTTCGATAGCGTAGGGGAAACGAGCGCGAACTGATGGCCTCAGGTCGAAGGATCATCTGTTTCTACTGGGTGACCTGTGTGGTACTTCAAATACAGAGGGCATGAAAGTAAACCCAAAATCGTTGTGATTGCTGATTGTTGCTGAAACTACATAAAAGCCACCGCCAAAGACGAGCTGTATAACAGAACAAGTTTGGAGATTCGTACACAGTCGTTACCGAAAAATTGATAGAGTCCCCTGTGACAACAGTGCGCCATCGTAAACCTCCCTATGGCTCATCCCCTCCACGCTAGATATCGGAAACGTGCAAATACGAAGGAAATTGCTTTTGGCAGCGAAATGGAGTAAAAGGCTCAAAAATCAGTCAAGGAATTAGGGCTTTGCGTTGGAGACACCCAATCCACGGCACCTATCCAACAATACTATCCCGACCACCCGGAACGAGAATCGCATTGCAAAGGAGTGTGGGTCGCTCAAATAGGAGCGGGAGCACTACAATAGCGCCTGGTCGAGAGGGGAAAACTGTCGAAGACGGTTCTGACGTTTGTTTGCTGTCCAGTAGGCTTATCGCATGGTGTTATCGTCAAGGTCCCCGAATCCGCAGTCCTTTGAGCACCGTCGATACCACTCTCAATAGCTGGTAAGGAGAATCACACAAGATGCAGCAAGTACGTAGGCAAGATGTCAAGCAATAGTCGGAATCAATGACGCCCTTAGTCGTAAATTCTAGCGCTTCCTCTTTTTGCTCTTCTCTGGACTTACAGACATACCGTTCTGTATGGCGCCAGCACTCTCCGAGTCATTGGTCAGTGCGAGCTCTTGGTTGTCCTTCTTGACTGAGACACCCATATGGCGACCAAAGCGTCCTTTCCGGCCATTGCCCTCATCCTCACTAAGACAGCCATCAGCACCAATACCGGCGTCCTTACAGCGCTGGCAAGGTCGTTGACGATCACAGCCTTTCTTACTCTTGCGGCATCGCTGGCAGCGTGGCTTGGATGAGAGGTCCTCTTCATCAACGCCGAGGTGGTGCTGGAAGTTCAAGGTAGAAGCTGATGACGTCTTACGTGAGTGTGGGACCACCGAGGCTGGAGACATGGGAAGCTTGGATCCGGCAGAGAGTGGCGAAGGTTTAGCCTTCTTTGTGACACCCGTAGATTTGGGCTTCAAGGTTTTGGTACTCTTCTTTGAAGAGCTATTGTTACGTGCCTTTACTGCAGCGCCTTGGGCAGACTTGGAGCCTGTAATAGTCGAGTCAATGGCTTGACCGTATTCATTGACCAGATCGTCAGGATCGCTCCTGAACACGCCATCTTTTCTCTCGTCATAGAAGTATTCACCGTCTCGCTCGTCGCCGCTGCGCTCGGTGCTATCAAAGCTGGGAAGGCCATCATTGACATGCTTGTAATGCTTCTTGATCGAACCTGGTTGAACATTAGGGCTTCCCTCTCGTTTTGGATGGAGGTGTGGCAGTGGCAGCGAAGGCTGATCGAGAGTGTCGCATTCATCGCCGCTATCACTCGTTGCAGATGAAGCAGCGTCAGCGCGACCACTGAGGGCGTCGTCCAATGTCGAAGCTGAAGTACGCCCACGTGAAATGTTCGAGGTGTCTCCAAGTCGCATTAATTGCAGAGCGACATCTTCATCAGATATGCAGCTGGCAACGGTTGGATCAGGCGTAGGGAGAATGCCAAAACCTTGAACTCGAGGCGTCATCCCAGTAATTGACCGGGTGGCGATAGATGGTAGGTTCACACGATCACGAAGCCGATGTCCATGCTGATTCGAGGATGCGATTGCATGTGGTGCATTGTTTAGGGGCACCATACTATAGGGCTGCTCACTGTGCCCATAGCTCTGTGGAGACTGAAGTGACTGGTTGTACGCGAAGGGACGCTGTGCTGGTCTGGCGAAAGGGGAGGGGTTGTCCTGAAGATTTGTCCGTCTCTGAGGCGAGATTGAGGAGATGGAATTTGGTGCTGGCACTTGAGGCGGCACAAATAAAGGTAGTTCCTATACAAAGATCATGTATTAGGGGTAAAACAAAACACAAGGATCGGCTCTGGGCCAAACTCACAGAGCTTTCGAATTTAGCCCTCTTCCTTCTGCCACCCTCCAGTATGTTATCCAGACTGATTTCGGCGCTTGCGAGTTGCTCATTTCGAGCCTTGCGGGAACTTGTTACTGAACCTGCCCCGCCATCGCCACTACTATATCCGTTGATAGCATCGCTGTTCAGATCGTCAAAACTTCCATGAGCGCTTGCCTCACGAGCTTTGATGCCTGATCGTGCATGACTTTTGTGTGCGGATTCGCTTCGTCGACTCTTGGAGCGAGGGGATGCACTCCGTTTGTTAGCAGCTCGAGATGCCGGCCGAGACGATGGCTGGCCGTAATTGAGTATCTGTGCAGGGTGAGGCGGAAGCATTCGAGGAGACTCCTCAAGTTGGTGGCTGACGCGGTTGGCGCTGATGGGGGAAGCAGAGTTGTACCCGGGTTGTGCGTGTGAGTGCGACGGTTGGGAATAATCGGGAATGACTCTAACGTATATAACCATGTGATTTTTGAAGTTCTCATGCCTCGCTATGAGAGTATTTCCTCGCTCATCCTCGAAACTGACACCTTTCGTCGCACCTTCGTAAAGCCCATAGAAGTTCTTTACTGTAGTCACAATGGAATCGGTTGTGTCGTGAGGAAAAATTTGAACCCGCATAGGTAGACGTGCTCGATACTGGGTTTCGCCATCGAAGAGAAGCTCGAAAGTAACATTCTTTGGTATTGGAACAGCTGGCGAAAGATCGTAGTTGCTCTGAATACCTTGATTACCCATACCGTAGAGATGGCTCGGTGGGGAGACCCCGTAACGCTGGTCACTCTGGGACTGGTTGTTGCTTGACAGCGAACGACGAGTAGGGTATTGATGGGATCGTTGTTGCTCTGACTGTGTGACTTCGCTTCCCTGCTGAGGACGAGTATGCTGGGGTGCATCATAGGAGAGGAGGTTGGATACGTCCATAATACCCACGCTTATAATATAGCGACTGTTGAGAGTATTATCAGAGCGTATGGGAAGCTAATTGTAGGGATTTGCGTTGGGGCGGTCGGACGGCAAGTTCGATTGTGTGTGTTGTCGCATGAGCTTCAACAGGCCCAAGCAAGTGACAGTCTATTCATTGAACATAGAATTAGTGATTTGCATAAAAGCGTGAGAGGTTACGATATCAATCATGCTCGAAAGTGCGTTATCGGTTCGTTGTGCAGCAGAGACTTGCGAATGGGTGCGGTGGCCTGGACGATCTGCTGACAGCTCGAGCCGCTCGCAAGCCAAGGGCTAAGACGGACGATGGAATGCAAAGGCAGTACGATACGTTCTACTTGATCGCAAGTCTGTGCAAGACAAAATCTACTTACTGGAAATGTCCCCGGATTGGTTGAAGTGGCTGGCTGGACGGTTCTTGCGAAGTTCCTGAGATCAGCTCAGTACTAGATTGTTAGCAAGAGTCACAATAGATCTCGAAAAGGAAACGAGATGTTTGAGGTATGCAAGATGATTGAGAAGTAAGCCAGGGCCGATAGCAATGCAAGAAAGAAACTTACGTGGTGCAAGGCCTCTACTGATGGCTGTTGACGCTTCGGCGATGAGTGAGGAGAAGAGGAACTAAAATATGAGAAGCGAAAGCGCTTCACAACTCACAAGTCACACAGCAGCCCTGCACTGGCTGAATTATGCAATCGGCACAACTTGAAGAATGGACGCAATTTGCGGTCTGTACTGATCATGCAATATAGAATTCTTTCAAGGATGATGCTGTACAAGGAGTATCTATTCTCAGGGTACTGGCTATGTCCGGTGAGAAGCTTGAAGCGCTTCGTTCACATGCCCAAGTTACAAGTTACGAAAGATATCATTCCAAGTGGAATCGCATGCTCGCACGCATGGCCATAGGTAAGTAGCGATTGGATGGCTCGTTCGTTCAATTGATTACTATGCGGTAGTCTGGTTCACTGGTCAGGCCTACTGAGGTACAAGCTGGTTACTTGGCGAGGAGCTGGGTTGTCGGTGAATAGAAAAGGCGTGCAATCGAACCAATCCTTTTCTTAAAGGCTGCATAAGGTACCAATGGAATTTCAAGCCGCTCGAGGAACGGGGTGGGAATAGATAATCGCGTCTCTTGGCCCTGCCAAGTTCATCCACCTACTATCTAGAATACTACAAATACGACCCCTACGAATCAGGGCAAGGATTCGCCGTCTCTGTGACTTACTACGAAGTACTACTTCTCAAACAGGACAACACGGCGCAGACGGTTTCTCACATCCAAAACATGTCCCAATAATATTCTTAGCGAACCGTCTGCGATGACCTTTCTTTCGCTGCCGCGCCATTAGGTTTCACCGTGCTGCCTCACACGGCCGAGGGCAGAGCAGGATTGGGGCCACAAAATACAGCAAACGAAGCTGAGATAGATGTACTGCCATGATAGGTTTACGGCTCGCTTGGTAGGAAGGATCTGCGCCTTCCATAAAGTAGGTTAGAGAGCGCATCGCACTAATGTGCTGAGTCGGTGAGTCGCCAAATTTCCTCCGCCAGATCTATGGCAGGTTTCTTTGCACATCTAGACTGCGAAGAGCTCCGCACTTCCGCCTTAGTCCCCCAGTGTCAAGACTATGATGTGCGGAGGCAAGCTCAAGCGCAAAATCTCGGCATTGCGAATGATCTTGGCGTTGATGATGGGTGCGTTTTCGCTGGGTAATTGGCAATGATGGAATTGTACCATCTCCGTCAACTTCTGGCTGGTGTACCTGAGCGCAAAGGCGTCGCAAAGTTTGGGGAGCCGATTGGCTTACTGTGAGCCCCCTTGCGCAGCGTGTTAAAATAATTCATGTAAAGAACGAAGAGAAGGTTTCGAGCCTCAAGTAGGATGTGCGATTGATAGGTCAACGGGGAAAGCCCCACCATGGTTCAGATCTTCGGCAACCATGGCGGTTATTTCTTATAATCATAACATAACGGGTTAAGTATGGACGAGAGTCCTTCATTTATAAACCATTCTTGAAAATCCAGATGAGACGGTACTTTATGTTGGGAGGTCGAGCACATAATAATGATTCTAAAATCAAAGCCTTGGTCATGTGATAGCGCGAGAGTGTGGCGTGTCGATGTCGCGCAATCGTCGATTTGCTTCCAATCCTAGTTTCGTATTGCAGCAAAGGGTCTGAAGGGGCAAAGTTCTCGGATGTGTGTCGCATCACAGTTCTGACTTCATGACTGTAGAAGTTCGACTCGCCATAGCCTTATGTTGATGCTCTGTACTCGATATAACTGTAGAGTTCTTTCCTTCGGGTGACGTGACGTTTGTTGAGGGCACGGGTAAGCTAGCACTAGCGCGTCCTGTCGCTTAGGGAGACAGGGCAACGCCTTTACTAACTTGACTCCAAAGCTGTAAAGGGGATTGTCAACAAAGCTTCTCCCACTCTTACCCAGCACCTCTTACCGCCACCATCTCATATCGAGTCTGCATATCGTATCTCGAACTCATACGGTATCTTCTCCAGCTCACAAGCACACTTTGTGATTGCAATTGCAAAGCTTGTTGCTAATTGGGAACCTCGCCAGACCGGCTATTCGTGAATGGTGTGCAGTCGAGGTCTGCTGGCAGCTAAAGAATCCTAAGAACTGCTGTGAACGCGTCAAGTCATCATGGACGCCAAGGTAAGCAACTTGCGCTCGTCTTTACCTCCATTCAAGCACCAGAAGTAATGTTGGCGGTCTCTGCCAATGCTGCCAATTGCAAATCAAGCAAGATAATGGCTCTAGCGTCCAACGCCAGGTACTGTTCGAACGATTTATCCTCAAGCATCTAAGTTGGTTCTCTGTAGGTAGTGGTCCGTGTATGCTGACGTGTGATTGCTGCTACAGCCTCAGCGACCAATGCGTGCACGCGTGTACGCAGACGAGAACGCGGTGCCTATCCTTGGGCTCCAAAAGCCAACTATTGGTGGCCAGAAGACGATACATCAGCGCAACAAGTCTAGTCCTGCACTCTCGTCGATGATACATGCGGGGAACATGAAGGCTGCTGCAAAGCGAACAGCCTTTGGGGATGTCAGCAACACAGCCAATATTTCTCGGCCTAGCAAGGATGACTCGGTCATTGGTGCCAAAGTCGAAGACTATGTCATGGAGAAGCCTGTTCTATTGATACAGGACAAGAAGACAACGGTACTGCTACGACCAGCCCAACGTCCTTTGACAGTGTCCGGATTAAAAGGCCTCTTAAACAATGTCACAAACTCCAACAATCAAACAACTAAGCAGCCTCTTCTTGAAAGCCATCAGTTAATACAGCCAGTTTCTCAGGCTGCCAATACGCGAAAAGTCTTGACCAAGCTGAGCACCGCAATCTTCAAAGATCAAGCAGTAATACCCGCCGAACATCCCATACCAACTTTACAGAAACATCTCTTATCTACAGCATCTGTTGTTCCCGTTCACCGTGACCTTCTACCCCAAACGCAACCGAGTCTACCTAAAGTCAATGAGGAGCCGCAAGTGAAGTCAAAGGGAACACAAAGCAAGTACGATGTGGAACCTGAGCAAAAAGGGCATACAGCAGAGCCTTTAGGCGTACCGGAAGCATTCGAAGATGCTGCAGCCATTCGATCAGACGGTATCTATATTGACGATCATGGCGAAGTGCAAGTGTACCAGTATATGGACGGAAATGGCTATCTAGAAGACCAAGCCATTGTATCAGACAACGGTGTTTCCATTCCCGCGGAGACGAAACACAACATGACCCATGCCCAATTGGACATGCTTCTGGAGGCACAGCTCAAGCAAGCAGAGCAAGTACCAGTTCATAAACACAAGCTTGCACCTCTGTTGGAACCGGAAGAATACTGGGATGACGAGGACGAGGAAGGTAACTACGAGGAGGAGGGTTACGTGACTGCTCGGTCCTACAAGTCTCGTGGAGACAATACCACCAGTGGTGCTACTACTGTCTTGTTCCCCAAGCTGAATCAAAAAGCGAAGAAGGAGATTGCTGCCGCCAAGGACTTGATCGAGGGCTCGAGAACAAAAGAGGAGATAGACGATGAGACTTGGGATACCACAATGGTTGCTGAGTACGGGGATGAGATATTCCAGTACATGAGAGATCTTGAGGTAATGTAGGGACGAATGCCATGGTCGGGCCATCACTGACTGGCTCTTGCAGATCAAGATGCTGCCCAACGCTCATTACATGGACAACCAAGCCGAGATCCAATGGTCAATGCGCTCCGTATTAATGGACTGGTTAGTGCAGGTCCACCACCGCTTCGGCCTTCTACCAGAGACTCTGTTTCTTTGTGTCAACTACATCGATCGGTTCCTGTCTTGCAAGATTGTGTCGCTCGGCAAGTTACAGCTTGTTGGTGCAACCGCTATATTCGTTGCCGCCAAGTACGAAGAGATCAACTGTCCCTCTGTGTCGGAAATTGTCTACATGGTCGACAGTGGTTACACCGTGGATGAGATTCTAAAGGCAGAGCGGTTCATGCTAAGCATGCTCCAATTCGAACTTGGGTGGCCCGGTCCGATGAGTTTTCTACGAAGAATTAGCAAGGCCGATGACTACGATCTCGAGACTCGAACGCTTGCAAAGTACTTTCTTGAAATCACCATCATGGATGAGCGTTTCGTTGGTAGCCCACCAAGTTTTGCAGCTGCTGGTGCACACTGTCTTGCGAGAATGATGCTGAAGAAAGGGCATTGGGTAAGCAATTCTGGTCGATGTTCATCTATGCGTATACAACAAGCTAATGTGTTCCTAGTCGCCTGCACACGTTTATTATTCGAATTACACCTACTCACAGCTCTACAGCCTGGTCCTGCTCCTGGTGGACTGCTGTGAAGACCCGCGAAAGCATCATTACGCCGTCTTTGACAAGTACACCGATAAGCGTTATAAGCGCGCTTCTCAATTCGTAGAGAATGAGATGAAAAACGGCTTCCAGATTCTGGACCTTAACCATGGTATCGGATCGTATAATAGCTTGTACGATGATCGCCATATCTGGAGCCACAAGTGATTGCTCGGTAGCGCTGGCTCACCCTGAAACCTGTTCCTGCAGGTGCTGAATCGCTCTTGTGCTGGTGTACCATATCGGACGATTACCTTGCTCGGGACTTGCTGTACGATTGCTCAGTACAAATACAAGGCTTTGTGGCAACCGACACCTTCACTAGACGTCTTGAATAGCAGCATTATTCGGTCATCATGCTTACTCCAGCCCCTGTGGCTGACACTGGGCTTTTTTTACCCTCCTTTTTTCGGTATACCCATTTCACTAGCATAACCACGGCGCGAAAATCACCTCCAACGAGACAAACGAACTTTACGCGCTTCACGACTGGTACATAGAACACATCACTTTCGATCACTCGGACTTCCCTTCCCAGCAAACTGTGCAGCAGGCCTTTCCTTTCGCATTTTAACCCGGTGGTGTTCTGGCTTTGGCGGCAGCAGGGGCGTTGCTGGAGTCGGCTTTCTGGGTGGAAGAGTTAGGCTTTGGGACTACTGGCGGCGCTGGCGGCTTTCACGCTCTGGCTGCTAGAATATAGTAGTCTGAAAAAGAGGATTAGAGGAAGAGCTGGGATTAGGTAATTCATTCGATGCTTTTGTTAGATAAGGTAGCGAGGAGACATGCCTAGCATATTTTACCATGATACAATGGCACGCTTCTGAGAGATTGTAAATCTTCTGGTTCGATTCTTCAATGAACGTAACCTTAGTTTAGTTCGTCTCCTCGATTTGTCTTTGAACTTGAGTTCACCGCCTTCTTGAGCATGAGCGGAAAGGCTTGACAGACATGCAAGAGTGACCAAAGTAGGCAGTGTCTTGCGTTTCCAGCACTTATCATTTTCAAATGATGATAACATCATCCACTCCAAGCCAACCCAATTCCTGGCAGTCAGCCACGAAGAATCCAAAGCTTTAGAATAGTCGATCTTTTCCATACTCTCCTTTCCCACCGCTTTCCTATCTACTTCACCACAGCATCCCTCTTTCCCAAACCCTTCCTCCCGGGAACAAAGTGAGTTCTATCTTTTTTCTCCTATAAAGATCATTACCTACCACGCATCCGCCCGAAACCAGAAACCGGTCGCCGTTTTCAAAAGTGTGAGTTTGAGTATGCTGCGGCGCTTAGTAGAGGAATAATGATGGAAGATTTATCGCTTCAACCAGCACGACCCACCACCCCAACCCCACAAATTTTCACCCGGATCACAAGTTTGCACCAATCCTTCTCCAAAATATAAACGAAATCGTGGCCCAACATGCTAAGTCGACTGATCCATCTGAGTATCAGAAACAACAAACCATGCCGATGAATTACATTTCCCTAGCGCGCTAGTTTGAACGAATGTGGGAGGGTTGGGGGATTTGGTGTTTCTCGGGATTGAGGAAGTTGGATGGGGGTTAAAGAAGAGAGAGGGTCAAGGGGGGATGAACGAGGTCGAGGTTGAAGTCTAGGAGGAGGACGAGAACGAGATGAGAATGTAGCATATCGAGAAATACCCTGGGCGAGACCTCGATTCATCTCCACTCTCTGAACTTGAAAAAGGGAAGAAGAAAAAACGACCGAGAAATGAAGGAAGGAAGAAAAGGGTGGGAAATAAAGGTCTGGAAGGAGAAAAAGCACTGCCAAGAATGAAACCGCGAGAGAGGAAGTCAAGAAGGGAGACGTAGTCAATATATACGAGTTAGCGGCATGAGTGGCAATCTATGTATTGCGGACTAGTGGACAGTGAACTGGTGGAGGGGTAAAAGGCTGTGGCAAAGGAATCGTGAGAATGTGCCCAGATCCTCATTCCTATCTAGGCATCTATCCAGATACAGAGGTGAGGCTATGTATATAAAGCTCCAACGCCATGAGGGTAGTGGATCCGAATCGAAAATTCTGAATTTATCACACCCACACCTTCAACACTCACCCCTCACAATTCAAGCGAAATCATCATTCATTCAATCTACACTCTCTCAGCGTTTCAGTCACTCCATCCGTTCCAACCCTATCAAGAAAATCAGCAGTTTTCTCGCCTTGCTGAGGTCTGAGGGCTGAGATGGGGGTTGGGTTTGGAATGGGGATGGGGATGGGGATGGGGATTTAGGGATATTCGGGGTGGAGGAAAGGAGGGTTTGGGTGCGTGAATAGATTGGCGAGGTGTAGAAGATTCTTGGTGGTCTTGGGTATGTTCGAGTTGGGAGGTTGGAGAAGTATGACGTCTGTGGTGTGGGGGGGTTTGGGGTTAGGGGTGAGGAATTGTTTTGTTTGGGGGGGGAAAGAAATTCTGTAGGGGGAAGGGGGTGCAGGTACTGTATGCTTGCTTGAGAACGTGGCTGCTGGATATGTCTCTTCGAATCAGCAGTTTGAGGAACTGTACGCTGCAAGAGATACCAGTTCTTTCACTTACTAAAGATTCCTACTGTGCCGTTTTGGGTTTGGGGAAATTGTGGATTTATTCGGTGAATGTTAGCATTTTAGATAAGGTGTCTCGTCTGTCAATTTCTCGTCCCCTTCACGTAGGACATTCGATTTTGAGGGGTTCGGTTTGAAAACACTCACCCCCCTCATGCACAAACATGTATAAATCCTTCGTTTTACATTTTTCTCCTTCTCAGATTTCTGGGAGTGGGGAAAATGAAATACATAGCAAAACTCTAAGAATGCTTGCTTCATTTGCCTTTGGAAATCCTGCACGACATCTATAAAAAAAAAAAAAAGTTAAAAAAGACTCGCCGAACTCCACATATATTACCTAACATACAGTACTATACGAAAGAACAGAAAAAATATCTTTTACTGATTCGCTCAAAACCCATCAGCTCTAACCCTTCCTTGCCATCCCGAAAACCCTGCCTCAAACCTCTTTAAAAAAAGGTCAAAAACTTATCAACACCCAAGTACATTGGCAAAAATGACAGATGAAAGAAAAGAGAGAGATGGAAAAGGATGATTCGGCTATATAATTGTACAATAAAGAAAAAACCCCTACTGACTTTGTGCATGTCGACTCGTATGGTATGTGAAAGAAAAGAGAGATGGAGAAGCCGTTCTCTTACCTACTCTCTTCTGCTTCACTGCTAGCTGCTACTTCTCCTCTTCTTCAAGCCAGCACATTGAGCAACCACTAACTGCCTGATACAAAATCGCCCAGGATCCCCGTTGCAGTTCTGCGATTGGAGAAGTCACTTAATCAAATATGGCCAGGCTTGCTGCTTACAATGCATATTCACCAGCATGGTATGTAAGTGATTAGCCCAACGAAAAATCCCTTTTATTCAGTCCCTAAAAAATATGTACTAATTGATGCTTGTAGTATGTGTACGCGCCGCCAAATGTACACGCGCCCCCTCCTCCTCCTCCCGGACAGGCCACCCCTGGTGGCGAGGTGTGGTGTTGTGCAAACAAGCACAACAGGCCCAACGCCACCGTCGCTCACACAAACCCGTAGTCGGGCCCGACGAGGTGCGCGCGTGGAAAGGCCGAAGCCTCTCCACCGCCCAAGCCGGGCCCGACTACGACCTCCACATCCGTCGTCTTGGATATCGTGCCCAACGGAAGATCGTCGGGCTCCATGGCCACCGCACCCTCGTCCATATCTCTTGAGCTCTTGGTCCCCGCCACGGTTGACGGGGTCCCCGCTCTGCCTCGGGACGGCCAGAGCAGGGTCCCCCGGGTGTTGCTACTGGTGTAGCCACGGGAGCCGCGCGGGAACAGGCGTGGGAAGAGGTGGGCGAGGGGCGCTTTGAGCATTGGCAAGCAAGCGCAGATGATAGCGGTGGACGCTTCGATAGCCGTCCAGATGGTGGAAACGAGGGTCCCGTACGTTTGATCCTGCGATTTTGAGGAAGGTTTGAGGGTCCCCATGCGGAGAATTGAGGTTATGCATACACTAAAGAGGCGTTATTAGTTTAGATAGGGTGGGGTTTGGGAGAAAAGGGAGGGACGTACAAAGCCCCGAGGGTGAAGACGAGATAGAGACCCCACTTTTGGCGGCGCGGGAGGTGCAGGTTATTTATTTCTCTCAGTGGCAAGACCAAGATGATGGCATCGCCCAAGACGTTGGCTATTCCGTTTGAGAACCAGAAAACGGTTAAGTTGATGCAGGTCCCAGGCAAAGTCTTGTCGAACACCCGGTTGATCGGCATGCATTGGAAGATCGTAGCGATAATGCTGGCGATTGCGTAACCGATGACAAGGACCAAAATGATATAAACACGTCGCTGGAAGATGGTTCCGGTGGTCGTGGCAGGGGCAAAGATGCGGAGATAGAGGAGGAGGATGGAAGTCTTCGTCAAACTGATTGTCATCTTGTACAGGATTTGGACGGCAAAGAAGGCCTACGGTATATAATTAGCTAAGCTGCATCAAACGAAGCAAGGATTACAGCTCACCTCAAGAGAAACGTGCGTATCATCTGAAGACAATATAGCTGAGGCATCGCCGTATCCATAGTCAACAGCTAGAGAAAGATCAACCACATGCCCAGTGCCCAAAGAGGTCTGGTTCAGACTTACCAACACAACTCGCTGTAGTCAGGCCGATAGAGATTATCTAGTGACCCATGTTAGTGAGCATTCGGATCTGGAAGTTCTTCCAGTCGATATCAGATCCGAGAAGTTGATCCGGTCGATAAGATAGCGATAGCCTGGTTGAGCCTTCGCTATCTTTACAAGCTCATAAATACAACTGAATACAACTTACCAAAGATACAATAATGATATAGTCATCAGCATGAAGCTTACGACCACTCTTCAGGCGAGAGATCACCCGCCCGACGACCAAGACAGTTGCTAAAGCACTGAAGATGAGAGTAATTATGACGAGATTGATGCCACGATGATGAAAGCCAAGCTCTGTGCCTTTGAGTACAGCCATTGTTGGAGCTGGGGTTGGAATTGCGACGAAAGGGTAGATGGAAGGTTGTTGCTTGGAGCTTGAACGTGAGGTGTTGTGCGAAGATGATCGAGTGCAAAGATGATCTTGAGCGAAGACAGGACGAATAGCTGATGTCACAAAGGTAGGACGGTAGCTGGTGTCAAGAAGACAGGACGGTAGCTGATGTCACAAAGACAGGACGGTAGCTGGTGTCAAGAAGACAGGACGGTAGCTGATGTCACAAAGACAGGACGGTAGCTGATGTCAAGAAGACAGGACGGTAGCTGGTGTCAAGAAGACAGGACGGTAGCTGATGTCACAAAGATAGGACGGTAGCTGATGTCAAGAAGATGCGACGGTAGCTGATGTCAAGAAGACAGTACAGTAGCTGATGTCACAAAGACAGGACGGTAGCTGATGTCAAGAAGATGGGACGGTAGCTGATGTGCAAAAGATGCGACGAAAGAGGAAGATCACCAACTTCGACGACAGCTTAAATCCTTACGTGAAGAAAGCGCAAGAAGAAGTCGCGACAACCAGTGAAGCAAGTGGGTGTTGAAGAATTGAAAATTCGGTGTTGTGACCGCCCAATTCGGAAGTAAGGGCGCTGCCCCGATTTTCAAACCCTCATCTCCCTTACATGGAAGTCACGTAGCTTTTCGGCATCACCAGAAAAAAACGTCAGAAACTGGTCCACTGCGGGATGGGATATAACGAGTATAAGACATCTTGACGAGGGGAGCGTTTGCATCAGCTCCCGACGGTAGGAGACAACCCTGCAAGGCCCCATTCTAGGTGCTCGGGAGTCTTTACGTGTCAGTGCCTTGGTATGGGACTGCATCTATTTAACCAGCGTCCTGTTACTAAGGTATACTGTTAAGGTCTGTTCATTGTCAGAATTATCAAGTGTAGTTGTGGAGTCTGGCATACGATGTCCTTGCATGATAAACACCTGTCATGCAACTGCACTGGGGATCCTTTATCCGGTCTGTCGATTGGCGGCATTGGCAGGGCTACAACCGTCCCTTCTTCAGTGCCGTGCTTGGGTCCTTGTGTCACTTGAAATACAGTACCATCCGGCTCCTTCGTACCCGGCCGCTGCAGCCAGCCGCCGTCACAAATTTTCAGCCATCATTTTCGGTCGACTCGATTCCCCCTTTCAAATGGCCTTTTTGGATCTCCGGCCAACCTTGCATATGCACCCGCGGCTACGGATTTCGACGATGCTGCAGCACCCAGACTCCCCCGAAAGAGTCTCCACTATCGAACTTAGTACCAGATTCGCGATACTCGCAGAGCGGCTACTGCCCCGCCCCATGGTCTTTGCGACAGCTGTCCCACAATGCTGCATATGTCGATCAGGATTGAGGTTAGTGCTAGAGCACAGGCCAGGTGCCTACAATACAACAGAGTATGGCGTATTGAACAGGAAACAGTCTAGGAAAGCTCTGAATTGATTCTAGGCATAGTATCTCCTAGATAATCTATACACATGAGGTGCCTTCACTGACTAACCCTTCAAGTGAGCCGCCTAGCTAAATGGTAACTGCTGGTTCCTTGGACAAGATTATGATAATATGTGATGAGTTGGTGCTATTTCTCAGCGAAAAGTGGGTATCGTAGTATATGGCAAAAATATACGTGACGAAAGGTAGCTAGCTATATGTTTGGCGGCCATAAGTCGAGTGTTTGCGTTTGCGGATCGCTCGACCCTGTACCGGTTGGCCGAAAAAGCCAGGAGAGTAGATAGGTTAGATTGATAAAAATGGATCTCATGGAAGGCGTTAAGAGGTAAGAGATCGTATAAACATCCCAGCCGCATTCGTGGTCATGACTGATAAGGTTATGGAGTAAAATTTTGGCGCATGCGATTGAAGTAGAAATTCGTGATGTCGTGGCACCATATATTGGTGTCATAAGAAGCCGGATTCTGAAAGTAGTCTGAATTGTATAGCTATCAGCCATTGTGCGCGATTACACGATACCCTCATAGCAAAGCGTAAGAGGAGACGCCCGTTATAACCCAAGCGATTACCTCAGGGCCAAGGCGACGTTATGTCAATCATGGACGAACCACCAGTAGCTCGCGGTGTGCTTATGAGCCATCAAACAAAGATCTCACCTTGTAATCTTCTCATCTTCCCTCTCTCTCGGCTCTACTATCAAGCTCTTTTCGTACATTTCGTGTACGTCGCCTGCCGCTTGCATGTTGCTCAATATATAGTCTTGGAGGTCGCCGACCGGTTTCAGTGGGTATGGCACATTTTGATATTGTTGGATGTCACGGATAACCTCAGCTGTCTTAGCCCTTTTGGTAAAGTTGATCAAATTGGTCTTCTTGATGACCGATGGAATACCGTCCTCGATGAACGTCAAGTCGGTAAGGTAAACACCTTGAGAAGGAGATCAGTAATGTACGTTATGGTAAGGTCAGGAGCAAACATACCAAAGAAGGGGATACATGGAGGATTTGCGCAATGTAACGTCTCTCGATATTCACCAAAGTTTTTAGTACTACCCATGAGTCTTCTCATCGATTCCAGAACCGTCAGGGTTCGAGCGTTCACTTGGGTCCATGTGCGGCTCAACCTGTGTATGGGAGCCGTGCCGAGCGCTGAAATGATAGAAGTCAGCGTAGAGAAATTGTTCATAGATCGACATTTCTACTTCAATTAGTACCTGACCAAAAACCTTGAAAGGACCGACCTACATCGGCAACTTGTACGAAGTGCTTAATGACGACCACCCTCTTTTTGACATCTGACTGGTTCAGTATCATTTCCGCAACCCAATTAGTTAGTTGATTCGAATGTAGTATAAGTGCCTTGACATTGGCTGCGGGCTCCGGATCATCTGGGGATACCTTCTTCTGCCAGGTCTTATTCAGACATTCGGTAGGTTTGATCTTGCCATAGAGTCGAGATTCGATAATCGTTAGCTGTCTCGCGAACTCAGTAGCATCGATATCCAGGAACTTGAGCTTCTTCATGTTCTTCGGCATAATTGGGGTTGGAGTTGAGGTGCTAGGCGTAGGCACCAATCTCTTCGCGTTTGTGTCCTGGCCCCGAAGTCTTAGCTCAATCGCTGCCATCAATGGACCAGATCCCGGTGTGCTTGTCGTTGCTATAATATCTTTGGCGAACGCGTAAATCCTTCGAAGAAGCTTGTCGCTGGCCTCGTCGGCATTCTCCATCCAATAAGTATCAAACCAACTCTTTAATATATTGACCACTCTGAACCTAATCAATCTTTGCTTCTGGTCAACCCATGTCTTATAGTCCTCCTCGGATATGCCTCGAGGTGGCTGGATACTGAAGCGCTTGACTAGCAACTCGAAGAATTCCGACGCGGTCGTGAAAGATTTGTAAGTCAAGAGAAATGTATTGTGGAAACCAGCATCGTATTTATCATGTCTCGTTAGTTGCTCCACAAGTGCGATTAAAGTACCTCCGCGCAACTGTGGTGGGGTGACTTTCATATCGTAGGCGATCTCCCCTTCATACTCAAGCTTGAGAAAGTAAGGCGTTTCTTCGGGATGGTTAGGAACTTCTCCAAAGAACTTCTTGACCTTTGTATTACCTTTGTGGTGGTGGTTCTCCGTTGCAGGGTCCACGCCTTGCGTATAAGACCTCGAACCCACCCCGTCTATTAGAGCAAGCCGCATCTGGCTCGAGGATCCTTGTGGATGTAGTGAGTTATAGTCGGATCCAATTTCTGGCCGTCGGTAGTCGTTGGACGGTGGTGTATCTCTCATCTGCTGCGTCGTTGGTTCCTGGGGTAACATGTCATGTAAGACCTGTAAAGAGAAGCCGATCTGAGTAGTGAGGGTCTCTAATTGTCTCAACGTCGTACGGACTTCGTTGAGTCGGTCTTCTAATGGATCACCCCTTGACTCAGCCCATTCGTCACCCAGTGGCGCGGCAACAGCTTGGCATGCTATCAGTAGATGCATTACCAAATCATAAAGTCTTTGCTTATGATTTGTGAAGTCGTTAATGTGCGGTGTTTGGGAAGAGGAACCCAAGGGTGCGAGGTCTACAGATTCGACCGTAGATATCCACGGACGGAACAAGTCAACAACTTTTGCAGCGGCACCACAAACAGCATTGCCAATCCGCTCATGTCTGAAAGGTGTGATGAGCTTTTCCGTGACTGCCAGCTGCTCCTCGAGTCGGCGTATACTTGAGACAATCATTCTCTTTAGATCATCTAGCCGTTCCAGAAGGTTGCCGTCCAACTTCGTCGTTGGTTCGATAGAGGGGTCGTATTCGTCCTGGTCCATGAACGACGTGGATAACATGGGATCTCGTGTTGCTGAATTGTTGTTTTGCCAGCTGCCACCGTTGTTGGTGCCCAGTACAAATCCAGGGGTTAAGCGGGGGATTTCTTCACCACGCTGAGAACGCGCCACCTCAACGTAGCCATAAACACCATGTAATACCCCTTCTGCTTCCTGAAGGCATTTGGAGTATGAATCTGGGGCTGGCCAGTCTGCCGCAGCGATGTGTGAGGATAGCACGAGCTTCGAGAACCGAGACATCATATCCCGGAAATGCGGATATAGAGCCTTGTTGGTTGAGATGATTGAAGGGTTACCCGAGTGGTTATCGGTCGTGCCTGAAGCAGCTGCGAGCAACATTCGAAGATGGTCCGAGATGTCTTCTGCCCGGCGAACGTATTCTGAACGATCGGAATTATTGATCGCCTGTCTGTAAAGTTCAACCGATCGGCGCATGTTCTCGACGAGCTTATTCCAAGTTAAAGGCGCGGTATCGCCGTCATCGAAGAACGACCGAGGTATGACAGCAACAGACATTTGGCCAATAGGATTTCCCAAGAACGATGTCTGATTCCTGCCGATCGCCGACATCGACGCCGAGGAAGTATGAATCGCACTGAGGGAAGGATTAGAATTATCCAGGTCGTAAGAATCCCCTCGACCCCGAATATTCGGTGAAATCTCCAAGGAGTCGGTAGACGCAGATGGTGATACCCCATCGGATATGTCTGACCTCCTTTTTGTTGACCGAGAGCCCCGGGATGTGAGCATTACTGAGTCACCATCAATTTCTGAAGCCGAATTTTCCTCGTAGTAATCATAGTCCTCTCGTTCAATGCCTCGAGCCAAAATCTCTGGAGGTGCCCTCGTTTGACCAGGAACATGGATATTAAGACGGTCAGATGGGCCTGGTTCGTTCGCTGAGGTCGGCGTCTCTAAAGGAAGCTCCATTGTGGATACACCCGTGAGAGTGTTGAAGTAATAAAGTCTTCCATCTGGCGTAGCCTGTGGTATCCAAAAAGCCGCCACCTCCGGATCTTGGTCTTCTGTGGCGTCGTTGTTCACCCTGTCGCTTCTCGATGACCCATTTGCGACCGGTGCCTCCCCATACTCTTTGCCGTTGTCGTCGGTGCCAGAATCCCCAGAGAGATCGTCGCCATGCGCAGGCTGTTGTTCTCCTCCCACGATTGAATCGCCTGGGCCGTTGATCACTGCGCAGTAATTGCTCGGAAACCAACCTCGGACTCCATGGATAATGCCATCCCACCATCCGCTCGCGAGCTGTGTGATGACTTGGATGGTGTCGCCTTGGTGAAAGCTTAGGCTTGTCCTGTCGTCCGCTTCATAGTCATATAATGCGCGAACGTAAAGTACTGTCGGTGGTGCAACATTGACCAATGGTACACTCATGCCAACGGTCTGGGAATTGACCCGTTTTCTTGACGGCGACCCGTTGACTCCGAGTTGCTGCTGATACGTTTGATCTATGGTGGCTGCCGTTCGTAACGCTGATTCTTCGGTATATTGAAATGCAGCCGCACTGAAAACCCCTGGTTTACCATTTGTACTTTTCGTATTGATGGTCAACGGTGCGATGGTTTCCCTGGTGGTCATGGTGATCAAATAGGACCGGGCGAGTTTTTAGGAAGGTTTCGAGAGAGCTGTCGCACAGTCATTCAAATCCGTAGACCAACGGTTGAGAAAGGGTATGGACAACAGCAAATGCTGGCTGGTTGAGTCGGGTACCGTGAAATGGATAGGAAGCGTGATAGGTAGACGATAGTGATAGCGTTAGGTATACAATCGCGAAGCAGCGTCCTACTGGTGCCTCGGTCGTCAGCCCCAAGCGCCGATCCCCTGTAGAGAGGCTGCCCACAACGATTATTGGCAGTGACAGGCGATGTGTGTTAGTACTCGTGCGTGGGTATGTCCAGCGTCGAGCCGTGCCTACTTCCTCTTTTGCGCTGGGGGGAGGGGGGGACTGTGGAGGCTGACTTGGGGGGAAAACAAAGTACGTGGGATTTGTTGGTTCATACAGAACTGCGAGGGTAGGATTGTTGTACTTCTTGTCGTACTCGTGCCGCCATCACAGAAGCAGAGGGTGCAGATGAGGCAAGCAAGGTGGTACAATCACAATCCTTTCGTATGTAGCCTTGATGCGGGCAGCGGCAGTGGGGCCTGGGCGAGACTCTCGGGGAAGCGAGACGGTCCAAGGATCGCAGAAACGCTCCATATTTGTTCATATTGAGACTACCAAATATTCTACTGCAGTCATCTATCACTACCTACCTTACTCCATCCTCCTCCTTGCTTCATGACGAGTCTCCACACGGAGTCGCAAGAATGATACAGCACAAATAAGCAACAGCACAGGGAAAGTACCGTACCTCGCCCATCCTGCCGTGCCTGCTTCATGCTTGCGGCAGGGTACTATTAGATCGATTGCTGTTTCCGAAGGGGCCTCTCGGCCTCGGGGCTATCGAAGCCTGGCCGGTTACAGTTGCTACGCTTTACCAAAGTCCCAACCTGTTGTCCTGGGAATGACTGAATTAATAGGTCATACGTTGTATAGTCGCTTGAGCACCGCAACGAGATGGACGGAGTATTCCGTCGTTAATATATGATAATATGGAGTACCTTACGCAGTAGGCAAATCCAGTGGGCAGTAAGGTACTACGTAAGCGTGGTAAGGAACCTAGTACGGAATAAATAAGGTACCTTAGTGGGTAATATTCGATGATGAGCCTTATCAGCCCTTCGCCCTCAAGCCAGGGCAAGATCTAAGCAACACTAGGCAAGGTGCTGCATTGCATGAGGATCACGTGATCTCCCACACAACTCCAATTGCACTGCGGCGCTGAGTACCCGAAGTGTGTAGTCCATCACATTGGTTGCACGATTCACGACTACCTGAGGTGTCAGCACGGGGAATTGTAGTTTCAGTGTCATTCTCTATTAACCTTTCAGCAGTAGCTTTTATGTTGTGTTGCTGAATCCCTTAGAAAGAAGCCAGGCGGTCTTGTCATAAAAAGCTACTGTATATTGCAATGTGCGTGGGGGCTGTATACCTACACCAGGGACGCTGCGTTTCTCATTCCATCCAGGGGTGTTGATCCTACCCGGTTGTTCAGGCAATGAGAACGGATACAATGGACCAACTTTCACGTTGGAGAGAACGACTCTCCAACCTCACTGTATCTCCACTGACCCGTAAGTGCTCGGCAGTTGCCCAAGAACGGGTATCCGGCTGATGAGGCTTTAAGGCGACTACCCTGAGCCCCTGCAGTCAGCTCCGGAGTCAGCCCAACGGCCCATTGAAGCCTGTGAAACGCTTCAGCTGTCATCCGATGCTGTGGCTGCATTGCAGCAGCTGCAGAACCTTGAAAATCATAAACACTCTAGTTTTGTTGTTCTGCTCACCGCACTGGTGGTGCTTACAAGCCGACTGACCGGTGATGAAGATATTGCTCTTGGATCAAGCGATGGCCATGGGCTTCCATTTGTCCTACGTACAGCTGTGGATGCAAAAGAATCTTTTACTCAGCTGTTGGTTAGAGTGGGAAAGATTTTCTCCGAATACGCTTCAGATGCAGTGCCGATGGAGAAGCTGCTGCACGGCCTGGGCACGTCAAGTCTCTACCGTATTGAGTTATACTCTTTCTCGGACCCTCCTATTACAACCTCAAATGCCACGGACCTGACGATCTATTACGTAGAAAAGAGTGGAGACATTCCACAATCGAAAGGGATTGGTGGGACAATACATGACCAGGTGCCAGAATTGCGAGCCGTCTACAATCAAAGATTTTTTGCCTCTTCTCGAATATCTACTATCCTTAGTCAATTGCTTCAACTCGTTCTTAATGCGTCCTCAAGTCCTCAAGAATGCATTGGTACGATTGATCTTATGACAGAGGCTCAACGCATGGTTTTACCAGATCCACGCAAGGACCTTCACTGGTCGCACTTTATAGGTCCTATTCATGACATTTTTGCTGCTAATGCACGTCGATATCCGGAAAGACTGTGCGTTAAGGAAACAGTGTCTAATTCCACTCCGCAACGAGAATTCACATACAGGCAGATCGATGAGGCCTCTAACATTGTAGCCCACCATCTCATACAGTCAGGTATACAGAGAGGAGAGGTCGTAATGGTTTATGCACACAGAGGTGTAGATTTGGTTGTGGCTGTTATGGGTGCCTTGAAAGCTGGGGCCACATTTTCTGTGCTTGACCCACTGTACCCACCAGACCGTCAGACCATTTATCTAGACGTCGCGAAGCCCCGGGCGCTGATAAATTTAGAAAAGGCGACTCTTGAAGCCGGAGAGCTGACCGATCACGTTAGGTCCTTTATCAGGGGTAACCTGCATCTGAGAACGGAAATACCAGCTCTTGTGATCAAGGATGATGGTACTTTGTATGGAGGGACAATCGAAGGACGAGATGTGCTTCAGGACCAGCAAGCGTCCAGGACGATGCCTACTAATGTCGTCGTTGGACCTGATGACATTCCAACTCTGAGCTTCACCTCTGGTTCAGAAGGCATACCCAAAGGTGTACGAGGACGTCATTTTTCTCTAGCGTATTACTTTCCTTGGATGGCGCAACGGTTCAATCTCGGAGAAAACGATCGTTTCACAATGTTGTCAGGTATTGCTCATGATCCCATACAGAGAGACATATTTACCCCTCTTTTCCTTGGTGCACAGCTTCTAGTCCCTTCAAGAGACGATATTCAAAACGAGAAGCTTGCGGAGTGGATGCAAACTTATGGTGCTACAATCACGCACCTAACCCCAGCGATGGGCCAAATTCTAGTTGGGAACGCCATAGCTGAGTTTCCCCAGCTGCACCACGCTTTTTTCGTTGGTGATATTTTGATTAAGCGTGACTGCAAGTCTCTGCAAAGACTTGCTCCGAATGTCAGGGTTGTAAATATGTATGGTACAACGGAAACACAGCGGGCTGTTAGCTACTACGAGATTCCCAGCTTCAATGATGATTCGACTTACCTTGACAACATGAAGGATGTCATACCAGCTGGTAAAGGCATGTCGGAAGACGTTCAACTTCTTGTAATCAATCGGGCAGACCCAACCAAAGTATGCGGAATAGGTGAAATAGGCGAAATCTATGTACGAGCCGGCGGTCTGGCAGAAGGCTATCTAGGACTCCCAGAGCTCACTAATAAAAAATTTGTGCTGAATTGGTTTATTGATGCCCAGAAATGGATCACGGAAGACAATGAAAAGGTAGCGACCTCTGAGAAAGAACCGTGGAGAGAACACTATAAGGGACCCCGAGACAGACTTTATCGATCTGGAGACTTGGGCCGGTATACCCCTTCAGGGGGTGAGTCAGCTCTAGGCGGTCTTCTTTTCCACCGCTAATATGTTGAGTGGTATAGATGTTGAATGCTCTGGACGAGCTGACGATCAAGTCAAGGTAAGTAGCCATTGCGAAGAAGCTGCTCCAACTAATTTGTCGAACACCAGATTCGAGGCTTTCGTATAGAATTAGGAGAAATTGACACGCATCTATCTAAGCACCCTCTGGTTCGTGAAAACGTAACTCTGGTGCGCAGGGACAAAGACGAAGAACCTACTCTTGTCAGTTATATCGTGCCACAGATGAACGCATGGTCTTTCTGGCTAGGGGAGCGCGGAATGAAGGACGAGACAGATGCAGAAGGCATGGTAGGCCTCTTGCGACGGTTCCGCCCTTTGAGGGACGATGTGAGAGCCTATCTTAAGACAAAACTGCCCGTATATGCAGTTCCTACCACTGTAATTCCACTGAGAAAGATGCCCTTGAATCCAAATGGGAAGATTTCGAAACCTGCTCTGCCTTTCCCGGATATCTCAGAAATTTCTGCAGCAGCACCTCGGCGACCCTCCACATCTTTGTCCGCGTTGTCAGAGACAGAAAGCACTTTAACGTCAATCTGGGCCGATCTGCTTGGAATACCCAAGAAAATGATAGGCGGTGAAGATTCATTCTTTGATTTGGGTGGCGACAGTATCAAAGGGAACAGAATGGTTCTCGAAGTCAGGAGAACCTGGCGGGGAATAAACATCAGCATGAGTGCTGTCTTCCAGAGCCCTAAGTTGAAGGGCTTTGCTTTAGCAATTGATAGACTGCGGGATCCTGACGCGTTCGAAGCTAGTCATCAAAACCAGGGTGCTGACGCTGACGGTAACCAGAATGGCGTAAAGCAGCATGAAGAGGACTACGCCGCTGATGGCCGGAGACTGACCAAGAAACTCTCCAAGAGTTTTCCGTCCGCAGAAAAGGCCAACCTGTTACACCCGATGACCGTCTTTCTCACCGGTGCGACTGGCTTTCTTGGTGCCTACATTTTGCGCGAATTGTTGTCTCGGGGACCACTGCTAAATGTTGTGGCCCATGTGCGGTCGAAGTCCCCAGAGTCAGCGCTTTCAAGGGTCAAACAGACTTGCAGAGTGAGTCCACGCATTCAATTTTCAGCATCGCTTACTGACCACAGATTTTAATAGGCTTATGGTGTCTGGTCCACAAGTTGGGAGCCCAGACTTCGATGTGTGACTGGTAACCTTGGAGATCCTGAATTAGGGCTATCTAAGGATGTCTGGGAAGAGCTGTCTCAGTCGGTTGACATCGTTATCCATAACGGCGCGCTCGTCCATTGGGTGTATGCCCGAGATTTCTGCTAGTAGTCTCTTGTTAATGCATCTTAGATACCCGTATTCGACACTTAAAGCGCCAAATGTTCAAGGTACGATTGACGCTCTTGAGCTCTGCGCCGTCGGCCGTCCGAAAACTTTTCTCTTCGTCAGCTCGACCGCTGTGCTCGATAACGACTATTACGTACGGCTTTCGGATCGCCTTTGTAACGAGGGTGAAGCGGGAGTCCCAGAAGATGATGATTTAGAAGGGAGTTGTAAGGGCCTGGGTAAGTCTCGTATCACAAGTCACAGTGGATAATCTAACGACTATAGATATCGGTTATGGACAATCCAAATGGGTCAGTGAATACCTCACAAGGGAAGCAGGGCGTAGGGGCCTGAAAGGGGCGATTGTCAGGTATATCAATACGTTCCAATTACCCTGCTTCCACTTTCAACTGACGACCAAAAGGCCTGGCTATGTCAGTGGAGACTCGCGAACAGGAGGTCAATCGCCAGCGAAAAGCAACTTCATAAATTGAGGCTAAAAAGTCTTCTAGTGACCAATATTGACGACTTCTTGATCCGGATGGTGAAAGGTACTGTTATACCGCTTCACGAATCTAGTCCAGGGAGCTGTGGCTGATCAATATAGGCTGCATACAACTCTCTGCTCGACCAGATATCAACAACAGCATCAATATGTCACCCGTCGATTTCGTAGCTCGCCTCGTGGTCGCATCTGCCTTGAATCCTGGCTCCTCCCTCACCGTTGTACAATGCACCAGCCATCCGCGGCTACGCTTTAACGAGTACCTCGGCATGCTTCAATCGTGCGGCTATAACGTGCCGAAGGTGAGATACCCTTAATTGGCCTGAGTATTTGATGCCCAGAAGGCAAATCTGATATCCCTAGGTGGACTATATCCCCTGGCGCGCATCTCTCGAGCGCTACGTAGCCCGCAGGGACTCCAACAAAGAAGCTCAGCATGCCCTGTACGCCCCCTCTCATGGTCTTCCTTGTCTCTGAACCATTTCCCTTTTCAACGGTACTAACCCTTCGTCTCTCCCAACTAGCCTCCCACTTTACCACTTCGTAACCGCCGACCTCCCCTCCAGCACCAAGTCCCCCGAACTCGACGACACCAACGCCGCTGCCGTCATGAAAGCCGACGTCCAGCAAACCCATGCTCAGTCCACAACCGAGAATCCTTTGAGCGGCAGCGGCGTTACCTTGGAGATCATGAAACGCTATCTGGCGTATCTGGTCGCGGTGGGGTTTTTGGAAAGTCCGGGTGAGGGCAAGCTGCCGGCGGTGAAGTTGGGCGAGGGCCAGAGGGAGGCGTTGAGTAAGGTTGGGGGAAGGGGAGGGTTGGTGTGATAGTGAGAGGGGTGGGTGAGGGTAGGCAAAGATTGATAGATTGGTATACTTTGGTGGAGCTCACGCTTAAAAAAGATAAAAAGATATGAGTATATAGAAGTTACAAAAGCAAGACGTAGAACATCTCTATGATTTTTGAAACTTTTACATCCCTTCCCAATCCAGGATCCACATCTGACGTGACCACAACCTCTGCCTTCCCTCGAGGTACAGTAAATTCCAAAGGATCCTCCACACCCCCCCCCAAAACTAACCACCGCAAACCTACCGTACCCAGCACACGCCTACCTTACCTGCCCGAGTCACTCAAAGCTTTAGAAGAGGGTCATCTACCGTACTTTCCAGAAAGTATGCGACACTTGCACGCCCAAGCTTTTGAGAAGAAGAAGAAAAGGGCGACTTGAAAGCTACCTAAGTAGAGTATGTATTTCACCTTAAGTAGCATTCGTTCACTGACATGGATTATAAAGTATAGAATAGGTACTGTACTGTGGAATACTGTATAAACAAAACAAAACAATTTAAGAGTCTGGATTTGGTTTTTTGTTGTGTGTTGTTTTTGTTGCCGTTCGTTGCTAGTTTTGAACGTGTGAACATGTGGAAGTGGGTAAGGTACCTGGGGCTTTGTTTCTGTCTGGCAGGGTGCTGGGAGGGAAGGGAAGGGTGAGGGCACTTTACGGGGGCTAGAGTAGTTGCTGCGTTGCGTTCTGTGTGTAAAGAAAGGCACGAGGCCGTGGTTTTAGCTTGCGGTGTCCCTTTTGATATGTATCCGCCGGGGGGGGACGAGAGCGGGAGTTACGACGTATGTATGTATGTATGTGCCTAGTTTTGGGACGTTGGGTAGGGGGGGGTTGGGGAAAGCTCCCAGCTACGGAGGTAGAGTAAGGTACAGTACATAATCTTACCTTAGCCCTGGATTTTGTATGTTGAATCGTCACTCCTTGTTACTTTCTGGAAGGTTGATTATGGTAAGTACGGTATGTACTGTATTGCTGTATTGCGGTACACTGTAGACATTGATCGACTAGCCCGCCTTGGCTTTTCCAACAGCTTGGTTGCTGGCTCACCGACTGAGATCGGCGGGGCAGTAATAATATCAAAAGGAGGGGGGGCCAAGCTGGGGGGTGCGGAGATGGGGGGGTGAGTTCATATGGGCGTACCTGCAGAAGCACTGATGATCGTTTTGTGAGACTGGATCTCATGTTTCCGGTCCATTTCGATTCATTAACTCTGGGGGGCAACGAACGTGCCTGTCAGATTTCTCCTTTTTTTTCTTTTGTCATCTTTTCGCGGTGTTTTGTGGGTGGGCAAAGATGATTGGCTAGGTTCTGCGCGCGGAAACGGAAGCACCAAAGCGCTGGATTGGAGATGCCGGATCTAACGGGGTTTCTGCTTCTCGGCATCTTCGTCTCCCACAGTCTGTTTGTTACACACCGCTGTCGGAACATTGAGAACATCGAATATCTCATGTGGATGATAGGCTATGGCCCCAAGACGAATACGGCAGCTCCACGGGGAGTAGTCCGTAATGTTCTGATCTACCACAGTGCTCTCTCTCTCTGAATGAGTAAGACCTTCGTTCAGCTCCTGTCCAACCGGCCACGCGACAAACAGGGGATGTGAAGCAGCTAAAACCCTCTAGTCGTGGGTTCAATGGCATTGGGTCCGGGGAAGTCGGGCGGAAATCGGATGGTCCCTCTTGCTGGATGTTTGGATGTTTGGATCGGGCCCTATCTATTCTACACCTCCAGTACGAGTAACGTAATCCATGATGAAGACAAACCATCTAATGTGAGTAATTCAGGATGTGAGTGGGCAGCGATACTTTGATACTCGTAGACAGTCACTGACAATCTGCGTCTCTGACAGTAGTACGGAATACATCTCCATAAGGTAGTGAGTGGGTGGCATCGGGAGGGAGAGATCCGTCCCACGGTTGTGCCACGGTCGGTAAAGTAAACGAGGCCAAAGTACGGAATGGAGGGGCTTGTGGAAAGATACTCGTCCCGCCACGGCACTACTCATGTATGGATACATCACCACTAAACTCAGCTTTGAAAAGCGGCGTCGACATTACAATTAACGTGGTGCTGGCTGTGGCTCAAGCCTCGTATGCTTTGTATGGACGCGAGGCATGCAAAACAGTTGGCCGGTATCTTTGGTGTCTGTGCATCGTCGCGGTCGCGATGGAGCACTCGCCACTTTTCTGTCCATCGTGCGAATGCCCAGCACCGTCAGCTACAGTCATGTTGGACTTATCGCTCTTTTCATCATGGGCGAGCATTGGTAGTGAGGATTGTCACTGGAACCTGTACCTTCGGAACTGTCCAATTTTAAATTGGTGGAAGATATGGCCAAGTACTACATGAGGTCTTCGGTCCTTCACATTTATGCTTTCTGATATTCTACCATCTGGTAGATCTTTGGAGCAATGCTTTTGTATAATTCCTAGCGTTTTCGTAACTTGATTCTCAAAATGCTAGCGGTCTGTCGCGTGGCTCCACTGCCTTGACCGATTGGGTTGACAGCTGGATGACATTTCACGATACTTTGAAGGGTGAAGTAATAAGTTTGCACTACCTGCCAAGTTTCTGTTATACACAGACATAAGCTAGGAGATATCAAAGGAAGGGATCGAGAATCCCTGGGTAAAAGCAGCCACACCTGAAATTCAGTACGGGAAGAGGGATATTGGCATATCGCGGGGGAAGCCCCTTTTGTGATGGAATAATAATGTGACCCCTCCAAAATTCCAAAACACCTGGCCTCCAGCACCATCGATAGGATAACCGTTATTCAAGCATCTCAATACCTTCAAACATACCATCTTTGGAATAGAAATCGAATAAACCAAGCAAAATACCACGCAGACGACATTTTACAGCGCGGATTAATTACGCGAGCACTAACCGTAGCTGCAAAGTACCAATACTTCCACCCTTTGCCCCAGAAACCTTTCTCACCGACACCGAGGGATGAACGACGAACAATTTCTGGAATCTATTCAAACCATCGTCGATCTCGTATCTAGATCAGATACTCTTCTTTGCAGAGACAAGACCTGATCTCACCGACAACCCCCCCCAAAGCACTTCAACATGCCTGCTGCTGCCACAGCCACCAGTCCGACCGCATCCGCACCGACTCCAAATCGAAAAGCATCCGTGGTGCCGGAGAAGAAATACAAATGCCAATTCTGTAATCGAGCGTTCAGTCGGAGCGAACATCGTAGCAGACATGAAAGATCGCGTAAGTTTCTCCGAGCATTAGTTTATCGTGGGGTTCGAGGGGTTGATGGTTCATGGTGGGGTCGTGGGATTCCTGTGGCCAAATGGCTAATTCCATCGCGCGCAGACACCAAAGAGCGACCCTTCAAATGTCTCAAGTGCCGGAGTACCTTCGTACGGCGAGACCTTCTTCTACGACACGATCGCACCGTGCATGCCAAAGATGGAGGCATTCCTCTCCACAGCGAAGTCAAGCGACGACCGGGCGCAAAGGCTGCACCCAGACCGGCTGGTGCTTCAAAGCGACCCATCGAGTTGGATGCAGCGACGATGGAACAAATAGAAGCAAGCAGTGATGGTATGGTTGATCTCGAGACTGCTGCGATGTTGATGACCGACCTTCATCACAAAGCTACTGCCGCCATGGCCAACCAAAACGAGATTGATGAGGCTGCGACGCCCTACTCCCCCGACCATACCACCATGTTTGACTCGTCCGTTCCTTACCTTTCGAGCGCATTGCCGTTACCGCAGATGCCGTGGGAAAATTTCATGTCACAATCGGTAATTGAACCCAAAGCTCATTCAATCTCCTCCAGCCTTTCTGGCTCGCAAGATTCTCAACTGTCACAGCTTTCCTTCGCTAGCGCCAGTACCGTCCAGCCCCATCCCAACCAGCTGCCTCCGATGATGGAGAGAAATCCTTCCGCCAGTGACGCCCTCGCTCCTGCACTGCAGTCGTTGACAAATTCCATGCCCATGTCTGGACCAGCAACACCAAACGGACTTTCACCCTACCCATTCATGACTGGACCAGTTTCACCAGTAGACTATCGACGCTCGCCTGGCCCCAGCCAGACTCTGACATCGCCCAAGGCCCCGCAGATCCAGTCGGATGACGAGTACAACGTACTTCAAGAAAACATGAGAAAACATGACGACGACCGCACGATAGCAACCAACCTCCAGCTCCAAACGCGCGGCGACATCAATGCGTATCTATCATCATACTTTAACCTCTTCCATCATCACTTGCCGTTCCTGCATCCCGAGTCATTCAGTCCGAGCCAAGTATCCCCAGCATTGCTTCTCAGCGTGCTGTCTATTGGGGCACTCTACAGCTTTAACCAAGAAAAGGCGTTCATGCTCCATATAGGATCGAAAGCGCTTGTCAATCAATTCCTACAGAAGAAGGAAAGCTTCAGCTCGCGCAAGTGTCCGTTATGGACAATGCAGAGTACGCTACTCAACATGATCTTTGCAAGCTGGAGCGGTGACCCTAAAGGACTAGAATGGGCTTGTTCAATAAAAAGTCTTCTTGCCAATGTAAGTTCATTGACAAACGGTCATGCTGTGGTTTACTAACACAAAGAAGATGGTAGCTGGTAATCGATACGAGTTAAAGAACCGATCGGAAGCAAGAGAAGGCGCACAGCCTAGTCATCAAGAGTGGGTCGAAGATGAAGGCTGCAGGCGAACATATTACGCTGTCTATATATTCTTTGGCATGCTGACGCTGACATACAATCACACACCAGCGATCAGCTTTAACGAATTCGACTCCTTGGAACTTCCGTCCTCGGAGTCATTATGGAATCTCGAGATCACGGATGAAGAATCATGGCGGGAAAGCTTGACGGCCTCAACAATCATAACCGTCCGACAAGCCCACGATTCCCTCTTCCAAGGCGAAGCGACCCGATACAGCGCTTTCGCCACCAGAGTCATGATCAATGCCTTGTTCCTCGAAGTGTGGTACCACAAGCGCAGCTTCGAAGCTCTACAGGACGTCGTTACCGAATATAAATTGCGTTTGGCCCTTGAAACATGGGAACAGTCACTTGAATTGTGCGAGCCTGAGACCATAGTGGTGCAACTTAGCGCACCCCACAAAGGCCACCCATTGATATTCAACGCCATGGCCGTATATCGCAATACTCGTGCGAGGTTAGAGGTTGACTTGAAGTCCATACAAGAAGCGCTTCGGTACCACGACTCCTACGAAGTCGCTGCCGCAATGAGCACCGCAAGGGATAAGGTTAAGAGATCGCAAGAGATGATTAAAGTCATTCAGGAATGCTTCAACTGCATCGAGATTGTTGCGTTACAAGGCATTAAATGGGTCGGCAGGACTTGCGCTACCAACTGGAGCGTCGAGCATCCTTTGTGTGGTCTAGACCTCATGGTCATCCTTAGTCTCTGGCTGTATAGGCTAGAGCATGACGAGGAACCGGCCAATGAGGAAGAGCTCGCTATGTATAACAAAATAAGGAATCTTTTCGACGATGACTCGGTCGATGCCTATGGCTCAATGTACGGCTCAAAGCTCAGCTCGACGGTCGCTCGATTATGGGGAAGCATGCTTGATGAAGTAGTTGTGTGGGGGTGAGTTGTTCCTTGAATGTTGTAGTGGAGATGAATACTGATTCCGTTAATAGGATCACCAAGCTCATGGGAGAATCTTTCAAGCTCCACGCGCAAGCCCTTGTTGGGTACGAAGAGGCCGTCGCCTCTGGGACAAGTGTTAGCACTCCAACTATGTCCTCCCAAGGCATAGATCCGCTCGAAATGGAGGCCGCTTATTGATCTCCCTCCCTTCCTGTCGCTCGACCTGACGATGTCACGGCCCTTTCTACCTTTACCGGCTGTCCTGGCTTTTAAAGATACCACTTCCTCCACTCTCAAGGCTGATCCGGCTACATACGTACAGACACAAACTCTAATCTGCTTTGCGTGTGCAAGTGGACGGCCAGGCTGGTTCCTGCTCCCTATACCTCTGCCGCATTGCTACAATCTATCTAATACTACTATTTGCTTTGAGAGATACCTTGTCCGTTATACAATTTCCTTGCGGGTCTTTCCTACCAATATCTGCTCGAGCGTTGCTAAGTTGGGTTGCATACCTTTTGGCTAGCTGCTTTTCCGTGTGCGTGCCAGTCCATGGCTATGATCCAGCGGGATATGACGAGAGGGTGGCGGCTGTCTTGTATTATAGAGCTCGTTGGCACATAACAAAGCAACAACAAAGTGACGGCGTCAGGGCTTCAGCAGATATTGTACATACAAAACGCAATTCTTATCGAAATTGTGCTTCTTCTTTGAGCACTTTTCTCACTTTTCGCAAGGTAAGCTCTCTGCTCGTTATTGATGCATCCTTCTATTCGGTCTTTCCTCACTTTCCGGCTTCGAACCGTCTTTCTCCGTCTCAATTACGAAGCGTCCTATCTCACATTTTTTACCCGCGGTGGAATTCGCTGGGAATGAAATGCCGTGGCTTCACAATCACTGGCTCAGCCTTTCTGTTGGAAGGGCAGGGCGATTGCTCCGGAAGGCGCTGGCTACTGCGAAACTTCCCCGTGTGACCCAAAGCCAAGTATTCTTCAATTATGACAATTGGGTTGGGCAAAACCATCATGTAATCTCTCATCCGGTCGGATGGAAATCTATAGCGACGCATCGGACGAATCTGACGGACGAACCCCGACGGACGAATTCCATCGAATTTGCAACTACTTATAATATAGACCATGCCTCAAGGCAGTAGCTGCATAAAATCTTCTTCGAAATCAAACATCATCCTCAGAATGTCTTCTTCCACCGTGTCCACCGTCGCCATCGCCGGCATCACAGGCAAGCTAGGCCAACTAATCGCCAAAGCAGTCCTAGGATATCCTCAAGCCAACATCCGAGGCTTTTGTCGAGACCAATCCAAGTTATCACCAGACCTCTCCTCAGACCCGCGCGTCACCATCCTGCAAGGCCCCAGCGACGACCCCGCCGCCGCTCGAAAAGCCGTCCAAGGCAGCGACGTCGTCATCTGCGCCTACCTGGGCCCCAACGGCTTCATGGTGCAAAGCCAAAAGATCCTCATCGACGCCGCAGAGGCGGAAAAAGTCCCTCGCTACATCGCCTCGGACTGGGCGCTGGATTACACGAAGCTCAAGCTCGGCGATCTTCCGCCGAAAGACCCCATGATTGAGATCAAAGCCTATCTGGAGACGAAGAAGGATATCAAGGGTGTGCATATCTTGAACGGCGCGTTCATGCAGCTGGTCCAGATGGCGTTTCAGCAGGATCCGGTGGGGTACTGGGGCAGTGGGGATGAGAAGTGGGATTTCACTTCCCATGAGACTTGCGCCGAGTATACCGCCGCTATTGCCATGGACCCAAGCGCTGTAGGCGTGATCAAAGGTCCCTTCCCCAACCCCCCCCCCCAATCCCTGCCCCCACTTTCGCCAGAAAGTACCAATAACCCACACAGTGCGCGGCGACCGCGTCAGCTTCAAAGAATCCGCAGACATCTTTACGAAGCAAACTGGCAAAAAGCCCAACATGAAGCAATTAGGAACCCAGGCGGAGCTGCGCGAGAAGATGGATGAGGCGAGGGAGAAAGGGGAGATTGGGTGGCCGAATGTGATGCTGTAAGTTGATTTTGGTTGTGAGGGAAGCGGGGAGACAGGCTAATGAGGGGGATAGGTTTTATGTCTATTGGATGAATGATGGGGTTACGAGCTTGGGGGACGATCTTGCGAATGAGAGGTATCCGAAGGTGAAGGCGCAGACCATGGAGGAGTGGGTGAAGATGCAGGGGTAGGCTTGTGAAGTAAAAAATTTGGCATGCGAGGTAAGATGTTTGCGTGTGTTGGTGCTTGGTACTTCTGCACTTTTTCGTTCAATTTCTACCTGCTATAACTCCTTCATACTTTATTCTGGACCAACGTGCAAATTCTAAAAAGAAAATTGGGCTTCCAACGCAAGACCGACTTTGTCTCAGCTTTGGGGTTTACTCGTGTGTGAATGCATGCGAGATTAGGAGTTCACTTCTCTTCCCCCCCTTATACTTTCCATCTCTCGTCCCACCCACTTCATATTTTCCATATCCGGAACATTATCTATAATATATACCCGAAGTCTCCTCGAAGTACCTACCGCAGTCAAATCATCTCCCACAATACTTAACCGATTCATCACTAAAAATGAAAAAAAAACGGACGAACGGACACCAATGCAAACACCGATAAAGAAGTAGACCACCGCAACTGCCATATCCACCAAACACAGTCTGGAGAATAGCGCTAAAAGTTATTTCACGAGATACATGTGCACTTCTTGGTGGATGTGAGCATGTAGCGAGCAACTACGACGATTCTGCTGGACTAAAAATGTACGAGAGTCTTCAAGAAGCTGTGTGGAAGTTGCCTGTTATCTTGACACCTGGGACCCCTCAGGAAATCCTGCCTATACAACCTCCACAGCCATTGCACCACCTAGGGATTGGCCATACAAGGACCTTCATCCGGGAGTTTCGCAGTACGGAGCGTTTTTTTTCCTTTTCCCTTTGTGGGTTGCGGACTAGGTGGTGAAGTACGGGAAAAGATTTAGGAGTGAATGCGAGAAGGCAAGGAGTTTACCAGAAGGGTCTTAGGCGCCAGTGAACATACTTCTCTGTGTCTTGGCATATCGTCGAGTCTGGACGTGAAACGTGGCCGGGCTCCTACGGTCTATACGAACTTCGATGGAGCTACTTCTGCAGTCTACATGATGGTCTCAAATGGAGCTTTTCCTACGGCCTATGCGGCTTTTGAACAGAGATTCTAAACCCCGAAACCCTCTACGGCTGAAGACAATTTCCTTGCATAAAGACAGGCTCCTAATTAACCCAGCCTTTTACCCATCAAAGATTTTTCCTTTCAAATCTCACCTCACTTCGAGCTAGTTGATTCGATTACTGATTACTATCATCGAAAATGTTTCACGCATATATCACTATATATACACGAATGATTTTCAATCGCGATTCACATCGTGCTTTGCTTACAAGCCAGAGCGCAAACGTGTTCTCTACGCATCGTTCTTTCTTTCGTATTTGGACAAATCGCCGAGGGAAGTTTTTCTCAACCCTATGAAGTAAAGCGAACAAGACCTGAAGACACGACAAATACTTTTGCTGTACAGCAATTATACTAGATCATCGTGTTGCGATGTTCTTCCACACCAGCAGCAACGCACTTGAAGGCCAATAAAAAGTACGGCACTCCTCAAGACATACAAGTTACCTAGACCAATCCACAATGACCAGACGAGCCCAGATTATTACCTTTGCTTCCATCTGCCGTCCCATAGCCAGAAGCATCCAACACCGCTCATCAGCTTTCATGCCAACCCAAGACTTCGATGAGTATCTGGAGGAAAGCAGAAAAAGCTCAGAGTTTCTACCTCGGGAATCACTCGTCAGGAGTATAGACGCTCTTATCCAAGATTGGTACCTGTATATTCTCAAGATCAACCAGATCAAAACCATTCAAGTGAGCTTCAATTTTCATATATTGTAATACATACCACTCATTTAATTTTCTTCCGAACAAGCTGAACTGATCGATCGCAAATTGCACGCAGACCCCCCTTTTCCAAGACAAGCCCAAGACTGAATCAAATAAGCGACTCGCTGCAGAACACCACGGCCCTAACGCCGTCCGAGCGCAAACACCTATAACATGATCAAATTTTGCAAACCCGAGCTTTCCTCGAGAATTAGAAAATGTTGTGGTAGGCGATATTCGGACTGACGGCCTTACATTGAACTCAGATGCATGAATAGAAACGTCGCTAAAAGCTACCGGGCATCAACATGTGCGATTACTGTTATTAGAAGATAGACGTTGCTGTAGGTCAGCGCTGGACTGGCGCTTTTTTTATCGCTTGTGAATGGGGCCGGATTTAATTCGACATTGCCGTGCTCCAGTATGCTTTGATGAGGAGGAAAGAACGCAAACACGAAAAACACACCGAGAACCAACATGGGGAAATTTGAACAACTTGAACTTCGACCTTAGATTCTGGTCATTCCCTTATACCAATCCCACTTGACACCGCTAGGTTCTCCACTCGCCGGGCAAAGCACGTATATATAGTCTGAGTGCCAGATCAAGAGATTATGTGGTTTCGCTACGAACTATGTATTTCGGTTCCTAACTGGCCCTGCAAGCTGTCAAAGTCTTCTCTATCAACCCTCGCAGAGCTTCTTCGAAGACCGCCTCAACAACACGTGAGCACAGAGATCGAACAGTTTGAATCGACAAATAAGCGTGCAGAATTTAAGGAAGTTACAACTGTCGCGTTGCTGTTGCGGGCTACTTTTACGGGCACATGCATACGCCAAAATGCAATACGCTTCTCCAAACACTGGCTTGCCTTGCATTCACATCCTGCAACGGATGAACGCAAAGTGGACATTCATCTTCGCAGGTTGTCTGTTATATTCCACTTTAAACGAATCTTAGAATGCCCCTCTGTCGACAACACTATCTCGGAATTTTTTGACCATCTCAAAGCAGACGCATTCGAGCTTTTGCCATCCATGGATGATACCTGGAAATAAACCACCTTTATATACGCCTACATAGTTGCAAGCAATCTTTGGACAGCTATAGTCGGTGGAGACGCAGCGGCAAATACTACCACATGTCAAGATAGCAACAACGCCGCCGCCGATACCGCGGGTGTGGGAATTTTTTTCCTAATTAGTGAAGAGTAATGTTCAGCAATGGAAAGTCGTACTGCTTTTCTTTACTAGCGTGCTGCTGCTTCAAGGCTTTCATCCGGAAATCTGCTTACCAACAGAACCGCAGATTTGTTCGGTACTGTCAAGGTTTCCTTCCTGATGACGCTTTTGCTATCAGATAGTAGTCTCGAGAATGTCGAGTCCCTAACGAGTTGTCTCCCAAGAAGAATGTTTACCCAGCTTCGAAACTCGAAAGGGTTCTGGGCTACAACGATATCAGAACGCGTTGTGGGATGATCGTTTCAACAGTTTCCGGTCGGAGACACTACGATGCGAGTAAGTTCACATTCCTATGTGCATCGCTCAACTACCGCCAGCTGATTCTCCCTACTGGTATGAAGACTGACACTCTCGAACAGCACGAAGACCACCCTTACTGGGGAGCACATCGAGAGATTCCTCACAACGATCGTGGCCAAATTCAAGCCTCGATCAGGCCACGGTGTATCATCTGAGGGATTTCTACAACGCTGGACTTAGTTGCTTATGTAACTCTCTGATTTTCCGCGACAAGGACTTCCACCTCTCACGCCACGATCGGACTCGAATCGCGGTGTTGCTCGACGATCTAACAAACAAGGGACTATTGACCAGAGAAACCCACGAGGCAGAAGGAGTGGGTTGGGGTCATTCTGGTGGAGGCAATGACCACGTCACTGCTTGAAAGCGCATTGACTCGGGGCTCACGGTCGTGGGATGTGACTATACAGAAAGTCACATCGATTCTGTTATGTTCATCTCTGTGCTGCCGTGTCGGGGATATCAACCGCAGTACATATGATGACCAACCCCTCCCGTTCTTGGCCTGGAAAGATATAGAGTTGGCACTGGTAACTGGATCTGAAGAAGAGAGATTCGTCGCTAAGATAACCATTCGCAACGAAAAGGGAAACAAGTAAGTCAAAGTCCCTAGCATCAGATACATGTCATCTTCCACACTGCCTGCACAATTCATGGCCAAGGCCGCTTGCCGCTCCTCCATACAAGTATGGAAAAGATTAATCTCTCGAAGCGACATGAAGTAATTCAATTTTGAACAAATTTCTTATTCAATTGTCACGGGTCTAAAGGCAACAAGAGAAAAGGATTTGACACGACTCTGGGTGCAAATATATAACCCAACTTGTACCTGCTACAAGCTGGCTGGGAAACGATGTTGCGGTTGTTCTTTTGGAAACTTTCTACGACATCTCGCGCTCAAGCAAAATGGGGGCTCATTATTGTGGGCAAATTCACTTACTACTGGCATCAATTATTCGTAGTTGTCAATCCAACTGTCAAACGCGTGGAGACGCCCACAGACCGCAAAGACGGACGTGGCTCTGTTTGAGTTTCGAAGTCAGCGATTCTGATGCAGCAAGCATTTCAGAAGAAGTTTTTAACATCGACATGCCAAAGGCGAAGAACGCCGAAGATTTGAACTGCAAGCTCTCAGTATCCGATGATCTCGACCTTTCGACGAGGCCCATCAACGAAAGCGACTTCGAGATTTCCTCAAACACCTCGATAAAAAGGTCAAATAAAAATCGGCTGGGAAAGAGTGCAAGTCAAGAAGACTTGCGCGAAATCGAAGCGAGCGCAGACGACTTTAAGATAATAGTCCTGGATTTCCTCTGCGCTCTTGGACGATCTTCAAAGAAATGGAAACATCTACATCATCAAGCTAACAGTTCTCCAAGGATTCTGCAAATAACGACCGCCGCAAAACCTCGTCAAAAATGGCAATGCAGTCTGTGGCTGTCCGAAGTGCGGCGAGCTACCCTGTACTACCAACGGAGACTTTGAGGCTGTTACGGAGGGGAAAGAGATCGTAGGGTGGCGTCATCCCCAAAACAACAAGCGCACAGCACTAAACCACTATCCTCCTAGTAGAGCAGTGGAAGGCGTCTGGAGAAGTATCCGATGCTTCGTTGCACCCGAGCTTTTTAATCTATCTGGGGAGACAGGCTTCCAAAGAATACTTTAGAGGAGCAGTTCAACCACTTCATCGAGTCTTGCTGCCAGGCATCTGCTTCGAGCACGAAAGACTGGACAGGTTACGAGTTTTTGTAGACAAATCTTCCGCTTTGAAGATCATCAGAAAGGGGGATCTCCCTGTCAGTATTCCAGATTTGCCTGTGCCGTCCTGACGAGTATCCAGTCGCAAGTAAAGAAGTCCAAACGGTTATCACTTGTTTGCAGAAGATTCTTCCGCCATGAGAGTCTCAGTAAAGTAAGATTCCCCTATCAGTAATCCAGATTCGACTTGCTACTTCCGCATTTGCTAAGAGATATCAGTTTAATGGACAGCAGATCCGCGACGGTAAGGTGCTTCATAGCATGAGCGACATGAAAAGGAACGTTTTCTTCGGTTCAGAATCGTCCGCTCTATATTCAAAAAAACAGCCAGTTCACTTCGATTTTCTCACATCATAGATTGTCTCTTATGAGGGGAGAATAGAAAACGTATAAGGTTGACGAGACAAGTAGCTTACACGCACGACTGGTATACCCTACGGCGGCCCAACTACTCACCCCGTTCCTTAGAGTCCTGTCACCAACCCCAGCCCACAGATTCACGGCTCTCCTTACAAGAGTTTCACTTTCTCGAGCCCTACTTTCCTGAGACGAACCGCTCTTAGCTCAGGTTCAAGTACCTCCGCCCCTCACAATCCTACCGTTCTCCCACGCTCAGACGGCTGCTTTGCTCGGATTATCAGATATGAAACACACAAGCAGAAGCGTGCAGCTTCGAAAGATATCCAATCGATCAAGACTCTGTTGCTTCGCAACTCTGGAACGTGCTCGTTCTAGGGACTATCAGATACTCTCTTCGAGCGCGGATCTTCCAGGCTCTCAAAGACGATGTCAATATTCTAGTGCGAGATAAAAACTGAATGAGTGGTTCGATCTCGAGTTTTAACGGAATCAAACATTGAATTGCGCAGTCTTTAATTGGGCGAACGCAAGGCTCCTGTCAAGTCTATTAATCCAAGCAAGGAAAGGATGAAAAGGCAAAGTCGTTGGCAAAATCCGACAAGGGTTCATTAGGCAAGATCACGATCCGTAGACTTTTCTATCTACAGACATTCAGAAGCAAATCAGGGCCCCTTTTCAGAAGAGATCCCGGCGGTCAATCTAGAGCGCAGAAGATGTCAGACGCATGCTGAAGTCAGCGAACGTGAAGAAAGCAGACTTGCTTTTCGGAAAGCAAGAGGAAGGCACCAAAACAAGGAGATCTAGCAGAGAAGATCATGGAAACTGTTCTGTCAATCGACAGACTTCGGAAGAAAGGGGCAGCAGCATCTTAGGCTAGCACAATTCGCCAATAATCAACTCCAGCGTTAGAGAAATTGAAACTGCTACGGCATCGACGCATAGCAGTATTTTTACAATCGATAAAGAATTGTGGAACACTTCTGATGATTTTTGATTTTACTGACTATAAACATCTCGATATTGTTTTTTCCTTAGAATGTCCAGTCGCTCTACATACACACTTGACTTGGGTTTTTAGTTCACGATTTTGGCAGTCAACAGGTCTCTTTCTTTAATTTAACCGACATACCCGTTCATGCGTTGGCTAAACGCTTACGTCTCGACTTGTAGATTTCTGACGTTTGCGTGATGGCATTGAATCACTTTGCTGAAAGAGTGATCCATCTTGTGTTTGCAGGAACAATCATCAGGAAGCTACCTCCATGACTTCAAGACGAGAAAGTCTAACATCGCTCAGGGAGAAAGACCGTTCGAACCTGACAACGATGATTTTTTTTTTGCAGAATTCGATTGAGAAACCACGAAACGAAAGAGACTATTTTATTTGGGGGGTCTTGTTAACAACCCTGGAATATTGAAATCCAAACAAGCGAGCCAATATACAAGAGGAAAAGTTGGCGGGATGGAAAGCCAATAAGAGAAACAACAGGTAGCGAAAAAGAATCAGAAAAATCCATGAACTAGCTGGCAGTGCAAACGATTTGCGCAACGGGGTCAAAGGAGCAAGATACGGTATTCTTTTCCTTCGTTAACCCTTTGGCACCAACGTCGTTCCTTGGTCCGTGGGCGAAACCAAGCAGGCAGGGAGATTTCTCGTCAGCTTTGCAGGCATGGATGGGATTCCTCGTGGATCGACTTTGACAATCTCGAAAATGGCTGCCAGGTTGTGGCCTTGAAGTTGAATGTCATCACGGTCATCAACCTCCAAGATTATGGGTTGATGCTGTTCGCGCATAGTATATAATATTAGTGCTGCCATGGAGTAATAGAGAGTCTCTATCATTGGCCGCTTAAATTAATACTTTATATTTTTATAGGGTCTATGGCAGCAGCCAGACCATCGTCAAGCCCTCCTTTAGTGAGGATTACGCTGGTGTATCCTACGTTAGGGCAGTATTTAGATAATTCCCCTTCTCTTTGCTGCTGGTGGACTGTCAAAGTCTGCTGTTGATCATTATAACCTCCTTGGTTGCCGATACAGTCGAATTTCGACTTATAATTATAAGGAATCTTAGCAAGCTATTGAGCATGATTGCTTTCGGAACCCTGCTTCGTTATCGATTATGGCCTTGAAGGAGTACGACACAGATTCAAGGTCGTGAATAGTCGATATTGAAGACAGGTACCTGGGATATCATCTACTACTTCCTTAAATCGACCACATCTAAATCGAGTTACATAGAAGATCTTACTGCCGATGAAGCATCGAAGATGTGCTATCAAACCACCAGAGATGAAATATTCGAAGCTCTCCTTCTGGTTAATGCCCCTGTGCGTGTTATTTTCTTGATGTGCTTTCGCTGCCGTTATTCTTGACAGAAAGCAACGACTTAACGAACTGGCTACATCTTTCGAGAAGAATATATAATTGAACTATGTTTCCTAGAAACGGAGGAGCAAGTGAACACAGTGGTCGTATCAGAAAATTATGGCCGCACCTTTGCATTGCCCAAGAAAGCTATCTCAGCTATGTATGTATGCGCTTTATGACTGCAGTCGAAGAGACAAAAAGCGATGTGGTTCAATCCATCAGCGATCCTCTCATCAAAGATGACGAGCGACACTGCACCACCATCTCCGCCGCTGCCAAAGCCTTGCTGGCTTCAGGAGGATTCGCGCTTATGACCAGCGACACCAAAGGAGCGGCGCGGTCCATTGACGAAACCTATCCATGGCATTGCATCTGTGTGCTTCGCATCGGCTCCGTCTTATGGGTGTACGATCCGGCCTTTGATCCTGCTTCGATGCCGCTGAAACAACGTATTGGTCAAATCCCGGGATTGATGATGGCGAAAGCCCTTTGGACCTGGTTCGGCAAGCATGGTATCACCATCAACGATATGCGCATCATCGGGGCCGCCGACGATCAAGATCGATGTATCTCTCTGTCCTGCCTGTGGATGGAACAGATGGTCATCGCCGGACGCGCGCAATGGCCGAGCTTGGAGGATTGTGCGGCATGGCGAGAGCTCACCAAATGACGGATTGCGAGAATCACACATCTGCTCGCGATGAGATCATCATCATTCGTCATGTATAATATGTACGTGCTATGTGACTTTAAAGTCACACATGGAGAGCCGTGTTTTAAAGAATGGCAACTTTGAACCCGTGGTGAGCGATTTTAATTGTTGGTTGACGGGAAAATGTTCGTCTTAAAAATGCAAACATCCGCCTTTTCGAAGGGCTGTTCTCGTAATTTTCACATTGGCATGAAGAAGCACAGTCTCCCTTGGCGAGCAATTCTGCAGTTCGCGGGCTAGCATGATGTAATCTCGAAGCTTTTTGCTTTCTGGTCCGTGATCCCTGCTACTGTTCCGAGGTCCTTTTGAGGGGAAGGTTCTCCGCAGGCATCAAGAGTGATGCAGGATAGTCCACGAAAATGGAGCAATGTTTCAATGTTTCCATTTTCTCTATGGCGGGGTCTTCTCCTCCCATACTGCCCCTGCCGCACCCTCTCATTCCCCTCCTTCCCCCTTCCATCGCTCTCCCCTCGCCGCGTCCTCGCCGCGTCCTCGCCGATACCCGAATCCGCGGTATCGGCGGAAAGCCCCTCCGGGGGCTCGAGGTCGGGGCATCCTTCGTCGTCTCCAGCGATGTCCGGAGCGTTGAAATGCTCCCGCCCCACGGACCTTCCACGCTGTCACCCGGTAATCATCGAAGGTGGTCTTTCAACGGACCTGTACGAGCTGCAAGGCTTGGGTTGTTTGGTCATGGGATGACTCGGACTCGGATGACGGAAAAAAACAACTTCAGTACTATGAGTGCGATACAAAGGCTCCCTTGCCGTCATATGACACTTACGCGAACCTCAAACCTGAACATATCAGAGGATACATCGTCAGAGGAATACGGTGGAAGGAGGGTAACTTCGATGAAGTTTATAGTATGATATTGAACGAAGGAAAAAGCTGGGGGAGGCAGGGGAGAATGGGACAACCATCAAGTTCGCAAAACCGAGCGTCGATATATTTACAAAGCATAGAAGCGTCGAAAAGATCTAGAGGGCTATCGACGATATCGAACTTAAAATTGTGGAGGTTAGACCATATTACTTTAACTAAGTAGCAGTTGATGGGTTTCAAACGTGGCACGAAGAATGAGACCTTCTATAACGAGCTCGAAAACGGGCAAGAGAATGACGAGGAGCCTAATTCTGACAGAGACTAAAGCTTTCGGTGACCAGCTTCAATTGTGCTAGGTTGCTACCTGAGGGAGAAAAGACCGTAAGTACTCCGAGGAGTTCGATGGGGGAAAGAATATAATCGCATACAATAACCATCTGCGGACTATGTCATTGATGCTACGGAAGATAAGATTGATACAGAGTGATCAATTGCTGCTTCGCAACCTTATAAAGGTCGAATGCGAAATTTTCTTCTCGCACGTCGATCTCATCATTAAACATCTTACTTTACAATAATGCCACTCATCTCTTCGAAAGGAAATACATGTACTTAGATTTTCACACAGCTTCGTACTCAGAGTCATGGAGAGAATGCCTATCACACGGGCAGCAGACCTACGCCAACTGTTTGAAAACCTCGTTGTTTCGTTATCGATCATACTGTATTTACCAAAGTTGGTAAAGGCGGCAATAGGAAGGGATAGAAGAAGATAATAAACCATTAGACACGCTAGTATACAATTAATTACAATCAATTAGAAAAGTCTCGTTCTTCGATATCTCGATTGATTCCGAAACTAATCCTTCCTTTTCTTCCTTCGTTATCTTTCTTTAAGTGTTCTCTCAAGTTTCTATCACAAAAACAGAACGAAGAACAGAAAGTCAACGGAGGTGGTGTTCCCTATTTACTTAAAGGTTCAGCAGGTCAGCCAATACCGTTCTTCCATCAACAACCAACTTTACCAATGGTTTCTCGCCTAGAGATAACTCAAAACTAGACAGCTAGCTCGAGAAAAGCCTCTATGGCAGAGCGCAGAAAAAAAGCTAAAACAAAGCGATCGCATTACGCCGTAGTATTGCGGGAGATATCAGACGCATAGGAAAAGCCCATGAGCTCAACAGATCTCAAGAAAGCATTCACTCCCTTTTCCTAATAACAAAATGTCCCAATCAAATCATCAGCTACTTCGAAGCATCAAAATCCTGCTTACTCATACAAGATTCAGAGGCGAATGACGGATAAACTCGGCTAGGCACAATATGAAGAGAAATTTGAAGCGTGTATCAAGCGTAGTTGCTGAAACTCCGCTTGGCGGAGAGGTAAACTATGAAGACAGCATCTTGTCTATATGATGTCGATGAATACGTGACGAAAGACTGGAGTACCCGATGGTAGGCTTTCAGACCGTTGTAAAAACGGAACGAAACAAGAATTAGACAAGAGTGTCTACACCGTATTGCCCATGTGCAGGGTCCAATTTCTATACGAATCTTGAACGTCCGCTCCCTCAATCCCTGGTTGGCTTTGGTTTCGGCTTTCTTGGGTGAGATACAATCACTCTTGCTTTTCAAGACCTCCTTTCTCGAATCATTCGACACAACAACGTCGATTGCACGCTATCTTTGTATTTATGATTTCTCCGAAGAAAGAACAGTCTGTCAATATTACGTACGGTCCAGAGACGTTGTTATACTCAATGTATGTCCTGGCGTTTCTTTATCGCATAACATTCGAGACACTTATTTCGGGTCGTGAAGCACCAAGCCTAGGAAAGTTGAAAGAGTGGTACCGTCGCTGCTTCATCTGGGGAGCTATCGTCTGCAAGAGCGTGCAATATAGTCCGTTGTAGCATCTCTGCTGTTGCCATCTCGATTACTCGTCTTTCATAAGCGCATGCAACAACTCTTCGCCCCAGTTGCTTTCTAAAGAGTCCGCTGCTGATAGTTTGATTTTGATTTTTGGGTTCTGACGTTGAAATAGGCACTTCTTGCTTTGCTGCTGTGGTCAGAGACGCCACAGTCTTCAATTCGATTGTTCTGTCTACTCGTGGTTGATATGAATTTGGACGAGAGCACTCAAATCAGACAACATACTATTAGCTTGTTTACACGCGACGTACGGATTATATATCGTTTTCTTTTCAAAGGAGCAATTGTCAAGATTTTCTGAAATCGAAGCTGAGTCGAGCGTGATATCTCTGGCTTCAGTCAGAAGATGCAAAGCTAGTGGAAGAAGGACTTACTAGGCGAGCAAACTGGATAGTAAAGACACTTGAGGTTTTAGGGCAATACATGTCCCTTTAACGGAAGCAAAGACGCTCAGTTGGCCATCATGGTACATTCAAGAAAAAGGTAGAATCTTGCTTACAGTCTTCTCGAATACCACTATAGGAATCACATATCCAGACATCCACAGACCCTTCATCTATATAAAGACAGGAGTAAAGAAAGAGCTTGCAGGGCGGCGTTTCAAAGCTTTATAACGAGGATAGAGAACATCCGCTCCTATGTCTTCCCCTAGGGGCCTAAGCAGCGCCGAAACCAAATATTGGGCAACGAAACTTGATGCCGGAGCGCTCAATGTGGGCTTTCAACCAAACCACCGCAATACTTGAGTGAAAATGCCCTTAATGGTAGCCAGCGACAATTCCGCCTTGAAATCACCTTTCGCTTCCAAATTCAGTACGAACAAACCGTACAAAAGTTAATTGTATGGGATCGAGAACCTTAGCGTACGCGTTTCCACTGCCATCGTTGACATCGTTCTTGTTCTCGGAGTCAGGTTCGTGTGGAGCTAATCGACCATTGAGACTTTTCAACGTCTCGGGCTCTCGAACACGCGGGATGTGGTCAAGCTGTAAGAAGGACGTTCTCGCAGGCAGATACATCGACTTCTACGGATTAGCTGAGCTCCGTTGTGACGCTAGTACTGAATTCGACTTTGACACTGTTTATACTGTTTAATTTCTTTTAATTGATTTAACGGCTAATATCTACTTTTTGGTGTCTTGGCCTCGGTCTTTGGAGTCAGGATCCCTTCAGTAACGCTGTCTCTTTCAAGCGTTAATTACCACTCCAATGAAGTACTTGAAGCGACGTTTTTTCATAGCCACCGCTCCATCCGTAGGTAAGCTGAACGCGTTGAGGAGATTGGAGATTGACGTATCTTTCATATATTAGTGGATATCTGATGATGTCTAAAGTCGAAAGAACTTCCTATCATTCAATCTAGCTAACTCTGTCAAGTTCTCTGGGAACCCATATACTGCTTCATTACGCTCATTGTGCAAGATCTGAAGCTTTGTCTTGAGACTGGTGATATGCGAGTTACAAACTCTGACGACTTGATTTACCGCACTTGATCATGATATTAGCTTCAATAAAATTATAATAGGCGTGTTTAGAAGTATGCTTACTCGACTTTCATATGAAGATCTAATCTTTCACATTTATCGCTCAATCTTTCAAACTGCTCGTTCATTCCTCGTTCAAGTGCGGCAATTTCATCGTGCAATGTACGACGTTGATCAATAGCAGGAATGTTCTGCAGCTTTAGCATTTCTTGGCCGACGATGATCATGTCATTCGATAACTTCTGGAAGTCGGGTTGAGCAGCCATCGGAAAGATGCTGTGGGCAAGAATGACTGTTTTCCAGAATGAGGAAGACGACAAAACTGAATGATTTTCAACTCACTTTTTAACATTTCAATAAAACTTACATCGTTTGAACTGTTAGAATCGAGCTAGATTTTAATCACTGCAAAGAAGCTGATTAGAATGGGTTTACAATCTTATTGCAGCACATTCACACTCTCAAGGCGCTCTGTCTATAAAACAGGGACATTACTCGTATGAAGAGAAAAGACGTCCTCATCTAAGTAAATCGAGTCTGGAATACGACAATACCCCGGAGAGTTTTGAGATGGAAACATCGTGGCACACAGGGAAAGTCCACCCACGACTTGGATAGCAATCTCTACTCAATCATCGAACTCAGGAGTGTTAGCGACTGAAGAGTCGGAAGCACTTGACGAGGCGTGAAACTTGGTATTTCATCCTCATACATAGCACCTTCGATCTCGCGGTCCCAAAGAAAATTCCAGAACGTGATACGAATTCGCACTTCCCTATGAAATTTTGTAATCTCAGGGTTGAAGCTCGAGCCAGTCTTCCTGGGTTTCGACGACAGACAATCGTCTCGAACTGATACCCTCAATCTTCTCTTTGCCCTCGATCTCTTTTAAAACTCTACAGCACATCATCAGTGATCTTTTGCATGAGGTTGTTCTCATACCATGCAGTTACTAACTACAGCAGCGGAAGTGGGAGGAGTTTTTCGAGTAATGTGTGCAAATCGAACAAAGGAAATGACACAACAACGTCTTTCTCCGCTGCAGTAATTTTAAAGTGGTGTGAAAGATGCAATATTCTTCAAAACTCTGACAGACACACAAACACTGTTCAACACCATCACATCTACCAAACACATATTCCCTAAACCATCAAACCTCCCTTCCCAAAAAACACAAAACTCCCTCCAACCAAATCGAGCCCAGTGAAAGATCTTTTCATAAACCCCCCTCTTAATCAAAAACTTAACATCCATAACACGGTCTTCACGACAAAGACCAAAAACAACATCTCAATCTCACATTCCCCGGGGCAAACACTGCTTTTCCCCCAAAAACTCTTCAGAAACAAAACCAGCAAACCCCAACCCTCAAAACGCGAGAGTTGGTTCCTTCTACCGGTATACAATGAGAGAAAGAAGAGATAATTTATGGGAGGATAGAGATAGAAGAATTGGCGAGGAAAGCTGGCTTACAGACTGTGTAATTAATGCCAGGGGAAAACAAAGCTAGATGTTGTTGTTGTTGTTTCTCGTTTGACGTTTTTGTTTTACATGGAGTTGGATATGTGTGTACATATTGTAAGCTCGATGTTGGGGATGCGAGGCTCATTTTATGAGTTTTTCGGGTTGAGTTTTGGAGGGAGGGGGGGGGGGGGGATGTCTAGACGTATTTCTATGTAGATAGATAGCGTGAGGGTCTAGTAAGATTTAATATAGATGATGATTAGAATGAAGCAATCGATGGTGTACAGAACCCTTTCCACATCATTGCTGTCAAAGCCCGTGTATTCCCATGACGCCAGACCCACGAAATCCTTCCCTCTTCCCCAAATGCATACACCCCCTCTTTCTTCACCACCCGCCCACTAAAACCCCACAACCCTCACCCATCCCACCACAACCCCCGCCGCGACTACCGCAACCACCCTACCCCATCCTTCCACCCCTCCCACCCCCCTCCTCCCCGCCATCGCCGCACTACTCTTCACAACCCCCACACTCCCCGTCAACGACCCCATCCCCACACTCCCACTCTGTACCGCATCCACACTCATCAGGCTCCCTGCAAACGTCTGCGTAAACACCACAGGAACTTGCTTCGACACCCCGCCCACAACCGTGTTCTGCATGATTGTCGTGACTGGGTTCGCCTGCATGGCCGGCGTTGTGACGGGCTGCCCGGCCGCGGGCGCTGCGGGGTTGGCGGCTGCGGGCGCTGGGTTGACTGCTTGGGGTGCGACGGCGGGGTTGACGGGGGCTGCGGCTCCGCCGACGGGGGCGCCGCCGACGGGTGCAGGGGCGACGGGGACCGGGGCGGGTGCGACAGCTTGGCGGAGTTCGAGGTTGGGGGTTGGCGTGGGGGTTGTGGTTGGTGATGTTGTTGATGGAGAGGGGGCGGTGGATTGGGAGTAGACGAGGGCGGGGAGGAGGATGAGGGGGGTTATTGAGAAGCGCATGATGGATCGTTTGGAGTCGCTTTAGATATTTTTGAGGCTGATGGAATTATGAGATGCCTTCCCTATGGCTAAGGTGCGCTTTTGATTCGATGGATGGTTTCCACTTGGTGAAGTCGATACGTTGTTCGGGCGGCGTGTAATCAAGGAAACAACGTCGTGATTCGAGAAAGTCTTGTATTTAAGTTTGAAAACTCGGTCTGTACTCAAAACTTTATCCTCTGAGTTGACCAAAGAATCGTTCCAGTATTAGATGGAAACAATGGTCTTGTCGTTGCCGTGGTGTTCAGCGGTGTATTGTGGTTGTCGAGTTTCTTTCAACCACCTCGCCCTTTGTACGGCAATATGTACAGCTGCCTTCTCTTGTATATTTGTGGCCAAGTCTTCGGAAATGGGACAATGTAAGGATGTTGTAGAGGCTATGGGACTGTAGCGACAGACAGTAGTTGATCGTTGTGTAGTTTGGCTTGCTTATATTTGGCGTCAGGGGGCGATCTGCCAAGCGAGAAAGGCATCAACGCCACCAAATAGCAAAAGGCGGCACGACTGCGCAATCTGTGGCGGGCGTTTATGCGGCTACAGATTCAACATAGTGTTAACTTCACAAACAATCGATGAAGAGTACGCAATCCGCATCCAGCTTCAGGTCGCTTGAGTATCTCGAGAAAGTATACTCGACTAAGTATGTACAACACAAGTATGTAACATGAATTGAATCTGCTCAACCCAAATGGTAGAGTCCGTACACGGCATTTTCGTCGCCCGTACAGCGGTATCCTATTATTCAGTCTCCAAGCTCTCGAAATCTACAAACACCAATCAAACAGCCTCACAGCCACGAACAATACAGATACCGTCGTTGCACCTTGCAGATACCAAAGCGCGTTCCCTTTCATTGATGACGCCAGACTCGTCAGCCCAGAGCCGGTCTGGTTGTTCGTCATATTCTTTTGCTGGGTAAAGAAGTACGTATCCGCGCTCTGGTTCCCATTCGGCGCTGCCCTTAATTCTGGCACGGCACAAGTCGCATTGGGCGCTGCAACGTTTGAACATCGATGCGCCCAGTCGCTTTGCCGTTTTGTGTCTGAAGAATTGAAGTAGCCTTTGAGGTATTCGACGGTGACAATGGCATCCGTTTCTGGTGGGCCAGCGCTCCAAGCTGGGTCACCATTGCTCCAGTGCGATAGCGTGATGTGGCCGGGTGAGGTAGGGATGGCTTTGTTCATTGTCTTAATCGCGACTCCGTCGGCGTAAAAGATCACTGCAGTTGGAGACCAATCGAAACGGTATTCGTGAAAGCCGTCGGAGGGGTTGAAGGGAAGTTGGTTGATGTCAAAGGTGCCGGTGCTGGCTGCATTGAAACCGTTGCGTACGGAGTCGGGTGATTGCAGGACGAGGTTGACAGGATGAGAGCTCGAGTTGTATTCCGCAGAAAGAAATTCCATGTCGATCTCTTGGGTATCGTTAAAGTACTAGAAAGTGTTAGTCCGGACGAGGGCAGATGCTGATCCAACGCTGGCATCACAGGCTGGGGGAACATACCCAGAAAAAAGCACCGCATGTTCCGTTCGTCGCTGTCATTCTCATCCCTACACGGAAACTACCATACAGAAAATCGGTTCTGTTGGTGACAATCTCGGCCATTGGTATCAATCCTCCCTGTGGCGGTGTTCCACCCTTGACGATCAGCTGCAGCCCGGCATCACCTCCATTGATCCCATTGCCTGCCCAGTCGTGTTTGTTTGCCAGCGGATTCGGAACGACATTGCTCGGCGACGCGTCCTTGCCAAACGGACCACGAGCCAGCGCCGGTGTTATCTGGTATTTCTGAGGAAGCCAGTCGGTGTCATTTGTGATGTTGGTGAGGTGCAAGAAGTCGGTCTCGAGTAGATCGGTGTACAGAGTCGAGTTGACCGTGTAACCACACTCGCAGTTGGCGCGCACGAGCGTTGGGAGAAGGAGTGGTAGGAAATAGGCCAGCAGTGAAGGAGCGACGAACATGATTGCTACGAACGACTAGTAGTCACTCCATGCAGGTGGAGGGAAGGAGCGTAGGTAAGAAGAAGCAAAGAACGACTGTTTGAAGGAGTGAATAGTAGTAGGTAAAGAACGAATGAGTGAATGAATGAATGAATGTAAAACTTCACTTCCTAAGGCACCTTATTCTACCTTTAACCTTAGGGCCGGTACCTTGCCTAATGCCTTGGCGAGGTTCTCCGTAGAATTGAGCGCCCAGACTGCCAGACCAGTCATGACAGGTGGATCTCGATTTAGTGCCGTTTACCGGTTACCATACCGGATTCGCGCAGGATCTAATATTCCATAATTCTGGATAGCTCAGGGGCAAGCAATCTGGAGCTGCCTTCTTATTCGCCCTTTGTCCCCCGCCTGCTTTGACAGGTTCAGTACGAATTTCCCAGGAAACTTGAGATTGTGATGCATCATCATCATATATATTGATTACCTTACGGTATTGTTACCTATATGTATTCTTCGCTACAGTATTCCGTATTCCGTACTTCTGCAGCAATTCCTAAAGTATCCTCATGCGACACTTCTCCCCGGCATAGCAACGGCTGCATAATGCAAGTATGTGGCAAGATAAGTTATGCATACTTTTAATCTTTGTGTAACACAGCCGCGTAGCGCCAGAAGGATCGAGGTAACGTGTCATGTTGCGACCTCACTTTACCTTACCTTCAAGCATTGTTGTCATTCTACGGAATACTGCTCTAGAGTTTCGTTTAGATTGCCCTGTTACGCACTGCTCAAATGTTGGTCTTCCGCTGCATTTCGCTTGAAGGAGTTGGCCTGGTCGGCATCTTTAGCTGCCGCAGCAAAGACAGGACTCCGAAACTTGTTTTAAGAAATAACAAGACAGGATTTCGGAGCTGATCCTGCGATTCTAGCTGCGAAGGCTATGATGTCTATAATTAGTACAGAACCTCGTGCCTTGTCTGATATATCTCGTGCGAATGTTGCCATCTGTTTCCCAGCTTAGCTTCTACATACATGATTCCTCAACTCTTCCGAATCCATTACCATGGTTGTCAGTATAGACTCTTCGATGAATTTGCGCAGCCGTTGATTCGTCCATAGAATACCCACCAACCAGAACAACGGAAAGAGTCTCACCAAGCAACCCACGAGCTCTCGCTTATCAACCATACACACTATATCCAACCAAAAAAACGAGCTAACAGTACTTGGAGAGACTCACTGAGAAACAAATATTTCTTCCGCAGTAATAGACGCATTACAGTGAGTGGACTTCGTAGAACATTGTATGGGCAAGCTTAGTCGAACGTAAAAACGACCGTGATCTCGGTAACGCTGCATCCAGGGTGACATGCAGCAAGTCTCGCCTTCTGAAGCATCGTAGTCAAGTCATTGGATGTAGAGAATTGTATGGGAGCAGAGGTCAACGTCAGAAGCGTGGTTGTGCCGTTGATAGACGGGAGGTAATGCAAGAGCAGAATCACGATACGCGCAAAGAGCGTTGCTGGTACGCGAAAGTATGTGCGATAAGTGGGTTTGTCAGCAGGTACATCGATATGCAAAGTCGTTTCAATGTCCTTACAACTCGCGTATGTTCGTAGGGTTGTTTTCGCTAATGAGTAGTACTTCTGCACATGTCAGGCAGGAAATGAAGATTAGGCGGGACCTAGGTGCATAGGAATTGTGGTAATAACAGCGCGTGATCGTCAAAGCGTATAATTGTCAAGAAAGCTATCTGCGTTGCGAAAGCTTGGACATCATTGTGTTTTGGATGAGAAGGTCTAAGGTGACAATGAAGGAAACGATGGCGGGCTGAGGATACCCAAACAAATTTCAGCCGATCTCTTGTTGGACTGCGTGGGTTGGCGGAGGGGTGTTAGAAGCCAGGACGGTAAGAGGGAAAGGGGGAAGTATAAAGAGAAGCGGCAGGAAGAGGTGTATCCAATGTAGGCATTTTGTAACTGGGGGTGGTGGATGATTGATTGGAGGACCACCGGGTTCAATCGAAGATGCATCGGATACTGTTATGGCTTTTGTCGAATAATATAGAGGTGATAGAGTAAACCACAGGATTGAGAGGCAACCAAGGAAATCCAGGATTCGATTTCCTCCCAGTACTTCGATTCATCCTCACAACAATGTCCTCGAATATGACCCAATGAATCCAGGAGCAGATTCGTATTTGTTCTGGACCCTCTCGAACCATTCCATTCACTACGTGGTGTACCGACTTCTCCCAGCTCGCTCGCTTGCGTCCGATTCTCCTTGTAGAAGGGATTCTAAGATCTTGCCGATGCTTTCCGCACCGTGTTTGTCAATTCCTTCGAAAGTTCCATGATTATTTGAAAAGTTCTCGCGTCGTCATAGGAAAAATCCATATGACGATTTCACGCTCCTCTAGCAGCATGAACAGGTTTCAGCGCTCGTGCAAATGCCGCAAAAGAGGGGTGCTGGATGTCAAGAATTTCATCGCAGACGTCTGCTTGACCTTGTGGCCCGAATACTTCGAGGTTTCCTGTACTATATATACTTGGCGATTATTCTTTGAAAAAATTGCGGGCTCTGACGATAGGGTCCAGCTCAAGGTACGAGACAGGCACATTGATCACTCTTCAAAGGCATGGCACACGGAGATTCCGGATATAGTACCAGGAATCGCGCGATGTTAGTATCAGCTCCCACAAGACGGATGGATGAACCCGTGTGTCCACTGCAAACTGCCCATAATAACCACCATTAGCCCCACCCCAGATCCTACACTCACAAGCCCATAGACATAGGCATGCCTCAATCTCAACGCCTTAAGCTCCGAAACCCAAGTACTAACTGTCGTTAAACATCCACAGAACCCATCCATAGCCCCTTGTAGAACCTGACATCCAATTCTACCAGCCAGTGGTACATGTTGCAGGTCATAGAACATGCCCTCCAATACGGTGCCGAGTACGTTCACTGTAAAGGTCCCCAGTGGGAATGACTTCAGCTTCCCGTTTAGATGCAATGATGCGTAGAATCGGAGTAAACACCCCAAGGGCGCGAACACTAGTGCGAAAAGCGCGTCACCTCTCCATCTCTCCTGAGCCCAAATAGGGTAACCAACAGGTCCACCGGGTCGGTCGGGTGGCCATATAGCCATGAATAGAACGCCTAGCCAGGACATCCAAGCTACAAAAACCATAGTCCGATCAACGAATTTGCGAGCAAAGATGTAAGGAATTGATGGAATATACCGTTCAAGAGCAATGGCTAGATGCGCACCAGTCTGTAGAGCACCAAGACAAATAGCCACTGTGACGATGATGACAGCGAGGACAGCCATAAAGCTGTAGCCTTCGTTGCGTGGAAGATTGGATGAGGAATTAGTGCCTGACGAGGTGTGGAAGGTTGGGACGGGTAAAGCATTCGAGAGAGCAAGAAAAGCATCACGAATAAATGATGAGAATGAAGTAAAAGAGCCGCAAAAGCCGGTGGCTAGACCAATATATAATGGGATTGTCTTTTTGAGAGTGGCATATTGTTTCTTCTCTGAAGCAGTGTGGGACAGTTTGCGTGGCCTAGCTTCGCCCAAATTGCCATGCTCTTCGTCATTACGCTTACTGGGCTTGGTGTATGTTACTCCCCAGTCCTCGTGATAGAAGAGAGCGCGGTCTTCGGAAAGGAAACCCATGATCAAGCTACCACCAAAATTGGCCCACAAAACGCCGGTTTGTACAGGAGCCCCGGGATAAAATGTCAAGGCTTGTAGGCCGAGACGTGCGAGTGTTCCCAGGATAGAAAAAAAGATCAAGTACGAGATCGTGTATATCTGAGTCGTGAGTTGGGATTGCCGATGATCGAGTGGCGAGGAATTCTCCTTTTGAGGTACCTCTGGGCTAGATTGACTCGAGGGAGGTGAAGCAGCTTCTATAGCTGTAGATGCCGACCCACCATTTCCAACTCTGTTGTCCTCGATCTTATCCTCAGAGCCCTTTCGCTGCGACTCGTATCTTTGACGCCATTGCTGATCACCATTGTATGACCGACGGTCCTCCAAGTATCCCTCTCGCTGCTGTTGATGAGGCCAGTCGATAGGAGATGAATCTGCTAGCTCATCGAGATTGGCATAGTCGTTGGGAACGACATCATCCTCCTTTGTCCCTCCATCTTCAACGTCGGTGATTTCGGAACCATGGCCATTCCGCTGCTGTTGATGAGGCCAGTCGATAGGAGATGGATCTGCTAGCTCATCGAGATTGGCATAGTCGTTGGGAACGACATCATCCTCCTTTGTCCCTCCATCTTCAACGTCGGTGATTTCGGAACCATGGCCATTTCGCTCCTGGTCATTCATGCTTTCAATGTCCCGAGCTCACGTGCTTTTCTAAACCAACGAAGCACACTCAGAGGCTCGGAATGTCCGTTATGATAGTATTGAAGATGAATGAGTTTTGATCGTATTTGTGACTCGTCCCCTGATCTCCTTATAGAACTGTTCCTCGTACAAGCTCCAAATTCTCCCACAAAATCTGCAGTGAAGTTAGGGCAATTAGATCTGTTATGTCAATGATCGATTTATAAAGCCTCTAGCTTTATGCTCCCAAGTTGTTGAGATATAACATGCATTTGCTAGACGGGAAGATCGGTGACGTCAAGGTGGGATGAATGCCAAGCCTAAACATCAATCTAGGTACTTTAGGACAAAGAAAAGTCCACCTCTCCCATTATCTATCTACATTAAGCTCAACAAAATAGTTGTAGAACATTACATAGAATAAGCCTACCGCAATGGCCTCGTCAACCTCACTACCCGTCAACGTCCACATCTCCAAGCACCCATGCGTCCGCGCCAAAATCTCCCAGCTGCGATCCAAAGACTGCAATGCCCGAGAGACGAAAGCTCTGGTCCACGAGATCGCGCTTCTCGTGGGCTGTGAGGCTTTAGCAACAGGCCTCGAAACCATCCAAAGTGGTATAGTGAGCCTCTTATAATTCACCCCTGCGTTCCATATTTATGCTTGATAACAAGAGCGATGCTACTAGGTAGAAGCTGACATCCAATCTCTAGGCTGAAACTCCTCTCGGCTACGCCTACACTACCGAAATTATTTCCCCCCAAGTCTGCCTTGTCCCCATCCTCCGCTCAGGTTTGGGCATGCTCGAATGTAGTTCCCCTCCCTCAAGACGAAAAGCTCAGTCTTACCCATAATCACAGCCATCCAGACCTTACTGCCCACACCGGTACCAGTCCACCATCTTGGCCTCTTCCGCGAACCCACCACGCTTCAACCAGTTGAATACTACAACAACCTCCCCTACCACAGCCCCACATCCCCACCGCCTCCCATCGCACTCATCCTCGATCCCGTAATCGCTACCGGGGGCACCTCCGCCGCCGCTATACAAACATTGCTTGAATGGGGCGTCAAGAAAGTGATTGTGATAGCTGTGCTGGGAAGTGAGGACGGCATCAAGAGGGCGAGTGAGGAGGGCATGGATGATACGGAGGTAGAGATTTGGGTTGGAGGGATGGATGGAGACGTGGATGCGAGGGGAATGATTAAGCCTGGGTTGGGGGATGTGGGGGATAGGTTGTTTTTGACTATTGGGAAATAAAAGCTGGGTCAATTGCTAGTTTTGGGGGGAAGGGGCGGCGTTATCAATCTGCTGCTTGTCAGCTACGAAGATATGACGGTAAGCGAACGGGCAAGACTTAGATGTCAATGGCCAATGATTGGCTGCTCCTCAACCTCAGCCACTTTTCTCACTACTTCCTCTAACTACTCTAAATAATCTATGTCAAGAGCCTTCGGCGAAAATTAGCACAAAACCAAAACATTATTCCCTTCTAAATTTACTACCTTCTGTTCTATAATCACCTCTCCTCCTTCCCCCATCCACCCTTCACCATCCACTCCTCAAACCTCTTCCTCTCCTCTGCAATCTCCTCTTCATACTCTTCTTCCCCAATGCTCAATTATTGCGTCACATTTATTTCCTGTTCGCCTACTTCTTCTCCTTAGCAGCGATGCGCGCACTTCTCCTCATAGGTACAGCGCTTTCTTTTGCCGCCTTACTTTTCTTACTTGGCTGACCTGGGCGCGGGTGAGAAGGGTGTGATGCGGCTTTCGAGGGTACTTGAAGAGCCTTTTCCGTCCCGGCGTGGGTTGGGAGTTTTGTCTTTGTTCCGCTTTTGGGTTTTCTTGAAGTAGTGTGTGGGGCGTAGGTTGGGGAGATTGGTCGACGAGGGTATTTCGCTACAAGTCTATGGGCGCGTTCCTCCGTTTGTTCTTCACACGAGATAGTGATGAGCGGTGAATAGAGCGGTTCGTCGTCGTTCGTCTGGGGAGGGGCTCGCGACTTCTTACGTGAGTATGTGGGCTCGTCGTTTGAAGGCGAGTGTATACTCTCCAGCGAAGGTCGAGAGAAAGTGAAATCCGGGTTGCTATTGTAAGGCACTAGGTTCCTCAACTGGACACCAGCGTCCTGAGGGTCGCTTGGCATAGCTAGACTGGTTAACCTGCGACCGTGATTGTAGTTTACTTGGTAGGTGTCGTCGTCGAAGCTGTCGTCTGAGAGGGTGTGTATGTTCGACATTGTCAGGTAAGGGGTGGACTGAGAAGTATTGCAAGGTGGAGATAAAGGAGGGGGGTTGGTGAGAAAGGGTGGGCAGAGGACGGATTCGCAGGAACAAAGGATGGGCTGGGGGAGACGTTCTTGGGAGCAGTGTGTTAAGAGATTGGCATTAAACAACGTGGAAATAATATATATTCTCTCATTCGATCCTTCAGATACTGACTTTGTGGTTGGACAATTCGGGTTTCACCAGCAAAGTTCGCTTTTCCTAGGGCGGACTTTTTATTTCCAAATTCCCACTTCGCAGCGGCACGGTTAGAATCTCCAATTGGGATATTTTGGAAGGGGGGAGTTGATAAATATCTCATTGGACTTCCAACTCTGATTAGGCTGCGGTATTACCGTGACTGTGTATCAATTATTTGGCTCTGTGACACATCATAATGCTAATACCGATTGAAAAACATGCTATACAGCACAACCCATGTTAAAGAGAGCTCGAGACTTTGCGCTATCTGTAATCTGTAAGAAAAATAACGAGTTTGAGAGACTTTCTAAACGGAAAACAGCATAGACCAGGAAATTGATTGACGAATAACAGTGTTAACAATAGGGATGACGGAGAGAAAGCATTGAAACCCACGAGATATTATTGATTCAAACAACTGCCTATACGGTACTGCGAGCTTAGCTGTAGGGTCGAGTGTTTGTAAAAGATACTGTGAAGTAGGATTCTTTTTGAGTGCTTCGAAGCAAAACGACATAGCATTGCCGCAAATGGTCTCAATTCGTTGGATTATGACTTCTCGAAAGACTGGCGTTTTGAGACATATGGTAGGTCGAGTTACATGATATTGGTTGGCTGCCACACAGCACAAAAGAGCAATGGCCCTCGACGCAACCGGCGACCTTTCAAATACCTCCTCTGTGATTTAAGCCATGGGACTGTCATCTAGAAGGAGGTGAGAATTTTCGAAGAGGATTATATGAAGATTAATTAATCCTCCAAGAAAAGAGAATGGTTAAAGACAAAAGGTCTTTGGTACTGGGGTGAGGGTGGGTTGGTGTCATTCAAAGCAAGATGCTATGAGCGGTTATGATATGTAGTGGAAGGCAGGCTGCGATGGAGAAGAGCCATGTACTAATGTGTTATTCAAAGAATAGAGTCATACATCTTAGGCACACTTAGGACATAGTTGAAGCTTAACAACCTTCAGAAGCAACTGGATCATGAAATAGTCGATAAACATTGAGCAGAAGGGATAGGGCTGAGACCGAGGTTTCGTGCTAAGATGATCGACAGCTAAGATGTTTTTAGTTAGCATACGATCTTTGTACTCGCATCGGTTCAGACGCCCCCGAAATGTGTTTTATCGCCAGCGGAACGCCGGATACTTCAATTACCTTAATCTGCATCTCAACAAATGTCACCTTATGACTTAATTGACTTCTCCCTCATGTCGCTCACACCGCGGTCTTCGCCTACTAAATCGACTTTCGAGTTCTCTGGGAGGTACTCGTCATTCCACGCGTGAAATTGATAATGATTATCACCTCTTTGGAGCTACAAACACCTTGAGAGAGCCTGGCACTACAGGATGCCGGCGCGAAGTATCCTACAAGAGCCTCCCGGCCATTAACCATGGGAATCCTCAATCCGACCTTTATATTCGGGTCCATTCTGCTGCTGTACCTGATATCCTTTGTCGTCTTTGCCATAATCCGCATAGCAACAGGCGTTTCTATCCAAAGAATTGGCTACTTTTCACTGCGGCGCATTGCATATACCCCAAGAGATGGCATACGGATAGACATTCGCAGCTTGGGGCTTCATCTGCATCGCCCAACCTTTGCCCAGCCGACATGGATCAGTCTCCGTCTGAAAGAATTGAAAATCACCATCGACATTGAGGCTTTCGGTGCTGCAAATGGACGCCGAGGCGATGGCACAGCTCAGAAAGAGGGCCTGGCCGCAGCAGCGAATGGCCAAAACCAGAATCCACCTGCTTCTCAACGTTCGCCTAAGCCTAGTCTGCGGCCACCACATCTAGATCACAACCGAAGTCAGGCCTGGAAACGGCTTACGCTGCTGAAAGAGAAGATCAAGACACTGCACGAAAAGATTGGCTGGCTGCGTATAGTAGACGTCGTTGCTCTGAACTCAAGCTTTGTAATATCGGGCATAGCAGCTTTTGAGATAGGGACTTTGAGCATGGCTGTTGATACGCGACGCAAGACAGTCGACAGGGGCCGCCTCTTTCAGCATAAGAAGTTCCCTGCAGGTGACCAAAGACCGGCAGAGTGGATGTTTAATGTCAAAGGTGTACTATTCACCCCAGAAGGACAGGTATCACTCGAAGTTATAGATAATTGTAGTCTCAACATCCATGGACTTCTATACCGCGATCTGGCAGGTCTCAGGGACGCATCAATATCTCTCAAGCTCGGCCGTGTTCATATCCCTTACGATGACTTCAGGATCTGTCACAAGGCTTATAACGCTTTTCAGAACGGCAATGAGACGCAAGAGGCCGATTATTCCATCTCAGACGTTATTGAAGAACTGGATAGACCGGGCAGTAGAGAGAAAAAGATTGTCCAAACAGTATCAGACTCGAAAGAGTTCATCAGCTCCACTCTTCGTGGAATCCAAGAGATTCAAATGGCAGTCAGTTTTGTTGGCATGTCCAAGAAGGTCCATTCGATTCAACCGAGCGGTTCTTTAATGTACCTGAACGTTACTATGAACGAATTCGGTATCGATATGCACCGTCTTGATCCTAAAAGTCCGGCCCACCGTATGTACTTTTCATCCAAAGACATTGCCCACCAGGCGTTGCTTGCTGCGATCTCAATAGGAGTCTGTCTTGACGATGGCATCGGAAAACCTGAGAGATTTCTCTACATACCAATGGCGACAACAACTATTAAGACAACTCTGCCATCCAAGACTGTGGCCTTTTCCGAAGACAACAACGCTGCAGAACGCAATGCTAACATATTGTTCGCCAATCTTGTGATTACTTCCCCATCAATCGATGTCGACCCAAAGCATATGGCCCTAGTCTTCTCGCTTATTCAGAGTCGCTCCCGCACGTTGAGTGAATCTCATGTAGGTAAAGGCCATCGGCACCATCTTCTGTCGCGACTCCTGCCGAAGGCAAACATAAAGGTCTCTGTCCATGAGCCTGTCATAAGGATTGCCCTTCCGCCTACGGATCCTGCTCTTAAGAACACTGATGAGTACGATCTTTTGATCTGTTCGATATCTTCTATATCACTTGACGTAGATTCATCGCATTCCTCTGCTGGCGAGTTACACTATGCGCTCGCCTCGAATCTACGTGTAACTTCGCATCAACTTTATTATCATACTGCCTCTGGAGATCGATATAATCTCATGTCTGTGGATGCGCTAGAACTCAAGATCGAGATCAACGCTTCTCCAGATGTGCAGGTTGTTGCTACAGGGAACATCCAGACATTCTCTATCCATATGGTTCGCCCAGAAATCAGCACTGGTGTGCGCCAAATCGTCCAGCAGTTGCACAAGAAGCCAGACGTCAACTCGACAATGTCACAAAAGTCTCCAAGAAATCCAAACTTTTTAAGACCACTACCTTCGTGGCTTGTTCATTTCCACTTCCAAGGCTCCAATTTCGGCGTTGAGGTTGCAGGAGTAGATACAGATGTCTCCAGCGACTCTCGTGGGATAGCTCTAAGATTAGAGTCGTGGACGGCAGAGTACAAATCACGAAAATCTGCAGTTGTTGAAAGACCGCCATCCAGGAATAATTGGACAAGCAAGTCTGAATTGACCGATATGCCATCTATTGCTGTCACACCACCCTCGCCATCCGCAACTGCAATCTTAGATCCCACCGACGGTAGACGGATGGCAGTTCACGTCCGCGGCTTCGAAGTATTTGTGGTAGAGGGCATAGACACTGTGGAACCGGAATCCTTTGTTTCGCTGCCACGTTTTGAGATAGCATTTTCCACCTCAAGTGATACCCGTGGACCAATCTTCCACCTTAACTCTCATATAAATGCGCTTTATCTTCAATATTCGTTGTACCGCTACTATGCCATAGGGGTGGCCACCAAAGTTTTTCGAACCGCTTTTATCGGCCCTCGGACTGGCAGCTCAGTACCGGATAACCAGGAAGGTGAATCGTCCGCATTTGAACATTCAGATATTAGTAGTGGGTCACAGCGAAAAGTGGCGCCGGAATTGATGACTGTCGACGTTAAAAGCGGTTTGGTGCAAGTCAAAGCAACGATGCCATCTGATCCACCTTTGATGCTCCAGATATATGCCATGGAGGGCGGTTGGCATAGATGGGCAGTCCCGTTCTTAAGATCTGGTCTGGTACGATTGTACGCCAGAGCACCACAAGTTGATTCTGCATGGGCTAGAATCGTGAGTACTAAAAATATACGGGTCGACTCAAGGGAGAGTCGCAGGAAGCATGGAAAGCTTGTTATACAAGAAAGATCTATTGATATCACCACAGAATTTATAAGACTCGCGGTACCCCATCAGTTGGTCCTTGATAAGATATTTGATAATCTTGTGAACGTTGCCAAAGCAACAGAGCAACTACATCATCGTTTCAAGACCGGCACAAATGAACATGTTTTTAAAAAAAGGCCCGAGCCGCCCAAGAAAGTGCCAAGAATATCCATCCGCAGCAAGGCACTGCTCTTCGATCTGGAGGACGGTCCTTTTGACTGGAAACTCGGGTCCATCTATCGCGTGGGACTTGTCGAGGCAAAACAACGGCTTGCCCGCGAGGAGGCGTTTTTCGTCAAAAAGAAAACCCTCGAAGAACTTCACCACCATCATGGATCCTCGCGATACCGTACACAGTCGTCCCATCCGACTCAAAGGCATAGAAGCGATCGGTCTTCATCAGGGGACGCACGCAGGAGGAGTACAAGCGCTGGACCTCACCAAAGTAGTCGGTCACCATCACCCAAACACGGCGGAGCTCCACGGATGCGGTATGATCCTGAGGGCACATGCAAACTGACTACAGCTGCTAAAATCTCCATTGATGAAGCATGGGATAGGCTGCAGCGGTACAACGCCCAAAGCTGGAAAAAGCGAGTTGACCGTGCGTACCACAGCCAGAAAATTGGGATGCAAGAGATAAGGGGAATATTCTGGGGTAACGACGACCAAAATGCCGACGGGAGCGAGCCTATAATTGCTATGCCAGATCGTCCAGGCTTAATGTCTGCATTGATCAGTGACCTCCATATTGTCATCGACCGACCCTCATTTCCCATCCATGACTACCCACAATTTCTACACAGGGTCGGAAAAGGTATGCCCCATGATATGGATTATACGCTGCTTATTCCCGTGGGCCTACAGATTGATATGGGCGAAGCTCGAATGACACTGCGAGATTATCCATTGCCTTTGTTGCACGTACCAGCGATTCGTCCCGGTCAATCACCTCGTTTGCCGAGCTGGTCAATCAAAACTGATTTTGTCATTGCCGAAGAATATCGAGGTGACGCATCAACTAAAGAAGTCAAGGTTCAGGTTGTGCCGCCCGAAAAGTATCATGAATCTACGATGAAGCGGGGTTTTGCCATTGACGTTCGCCGTACTGTTTCAGCTGTAAAAACCTACTCGGACGTTGAGGTGACTATCAACACTAGTGCCCCTACGAGTATAACATGGGGCACCTCTTATCAGCCCGCGATACAAGAAATGATGATGATAGTGGAAGGCTTTACCAAGCCCCAGGTAGACCCGTCAGATAGAACCGGTTTTTGGGACAAGATTCGTCTTATTGTGCACTCGCGGGTCAACGTGGTTTGGAAGGGCGACGGGGATGTTCATTTAAAGCTGAAGGGTATGTGGTGATCTTCTATCTGATAGCAATGCTGATATTTTTGTAAGGTGCTCGGGATCCCTATGTTGTAACCGGCCATGGAGCAGGGTTTGTCATGTGCTGGCGGAATGGTGTACGTTGGGGCATCCATCAAAATAACGACCCCAGAGAGTTCATGACAGTAACCAGCGGTGAATATGTTTTGGCCATTCCGGATTACAGCCACCAAGCTCGAGATACAAACATTCCGTCTGGTCAAGATAACGAAAGCGTGTCCAGTACAGGCAGCTATAGAAATGGTGCCATGTTCAAGAAGGTTATCATGAAGCTCTCGGGGAATGTACGCTGGCGTGCAGGAATCGTCTTTGAGCGAAACATCGATCAAGGAAAGAGGTCTTTCGAGTTTATCCCGCACTACCAAGTTACACTTAGAACCCCTGAGCGCGCTAAGGCTCCAGAAGGACAGGTATTAGTACTGGCTTGTCACTGTGGAACACATGCTGATCTTCTCGCAGGCCTATGATGCTTTCGAAGGGTTTCGCAGTAACCACATTCATCTGTCAGTAGCGGTAGCTGCGCCACTCGACCGTGATTGGACGGCGACAAATATCAAGCCATCGACGAGCTACAATGCTGTACATCTGAGTCCTCGTTTTTTTACCCATTTCTACAACTGGTGGTCAATGTTCTCTGGGGTTATGTCGCTCCCCATCCGACAAGGAAAACTTTTCCCTGGCATTGAGAAATCGAGTAAAAAGTTCGGTCGCCACCTCGCAACATTCAAGTATAACCTGCTTCTATCGCCTCTCTTTATTGCCCATGTCTACAAGCACAAAGACGCCGAGGACTACTCGGAAGACCTTGTCTCTGCCACTGGCTTGAAACTCCGCCTTGATCGCTTCATACTGGACTTGCATCAACGGCGTGAGGAATTTGCAGCTCAAGGCAAAGGTCGTGCAAAGCACATAAAGACCAGCGGCATGCGAATAAACCAAGCACAGCTGGACTTTGTTTCCGCGGACATACGGGCGGTATCTGCAAAGATTGCGGGCACCACATCCGAGGACGTAAAAAATGCTACGGATGATGACCTTGTATATTATCAAGAGCCTCCTGCAGCAGTCGACATGTCACGCTTTACGATCCCAGATAACGACTTCAACTGGATAGACATGGACGACTTTGTCGAGCTGGACTGGATTCTACCAGCTGAAACAAACCCGGAAACCAAGATAATGCCCTTGGCATTTGCCCCTCGTTTTACGTATTTTCGGCAGACTGATCATCCTGGGCCTGCGACTGAAGACATCAGTAGATCGAGCCCTTTTGGTGATGAACCCACACATTATTGCGCCATGTCAGAGGACAATGACCCTCGTAGAGTACAGTGTGAGCTACTGAAAGAGCGCATATCAGTCATTGATGGACAACTAGAAGCGCATAAAAGGACGTTAGGCGAGCAAGAGCTTCGTGTAATCCGAGACTCTTATCGAGACGGGAGCCTTAAGGACCGCTATGAGATGTTGAGTGAGCAAGGTAGAAGGCTTGCAAAGAAAAGGCAGTTCCTGCAATCAATGTATCATCGTTTATCCCGGCGTGTTGAGGCAAACACATCTTGGAAAACTACCATTGACGATACAGCTGAACAGGACATGGCTTCTAACGGTTTGCCAGACGATGATGCTGGCCTTGAAATGGACGAGATTGATACAGCACCTCTTTCGAGCTTCACCGATGACTTCAACAACCGTTTCATTATTCACAATGCGCAGATAAAATGGAGCAACTCGTTAAGAAATATTATCTTACGTTATGTCCATCAAGTCAGCCAACGACGAGGTTTCATCTACTACATGTCACGGACAGCCGTCAAGTTCATCCTCGACATTGTCGAAGAACAGAATAAGAATAAGCAAAGGCGTGCTCATAGCTCAGAACCAGCAACTCCTTCTTCCGACACATCGCACACAGCTTCTCATGATGTCGAAGAACCTGCCGTCTCAGGTGTGGAGGATCGTATACAGGAGCTACTCAACGATGGGAAGAAATTCGTCAGTGCTAACGATCCTACGCAGACCGAGGGAGCTCGAACATCAAGTATAGGAAACCTGAACAAAGATATCTCACAGGGCTTTACGCCGTTTAATAGTTACCATGTCCACATGGCTGCACCACAGATTCAACTTCAAAGTGAGAAGAACGCAAAATCAGTTCTACTCGTTACAGCCAAGAGTATGCAACTCAAGGTCATTCAAATCATGGACAAAGACCGAATAGCCGACGACGTTAGTGGACTGGTACAGCGACGCTTCTCCGTGGATATGGATAGCGTTCAGTTCTTTGTCACGAACCAGAAGACATTAATGCAGTTCCTCAATCTATACTCTGGAAACCGCTATGGCACACCAAAGGGCTCTGCCTGGCCTCCCTGGGTACCAATTGAGGTGAACTTCGATTTTGAATTAAACCCATTTGGATTCTCCAGAGTTGTTCAACGAACATCTGCAAGCCTTCGATATGATAAGTATAACACTCTACGGTTGAAGTACAATGATGAGCTCACAAGTGGAAAACGTGGACAAACACGCAAACCAGAGAGTTTGGAGAGTAGGATCGATCATCTTTGGATTGACTTTCCGCAAATTCGCGCTGTTTGCGACTCTACACAGTACTACGCTATGTACATGGTAGTTCTTGACTTACTTATGTATTCCGAGCCACTGGAAAAGGTTCGAAGTGAGCGACTCGAGAAGATTATGCTGGCTTCCGACTTTAGCGATTTGAGTGGAGCGCCTCAAATGGTAACCAGCCTTCAAGAGAGAATAAGGCAGCTGCAGGAGATTAGAACCCATTTTCAGATCCATGCCAAATACCTTGATCGACAAGGCTGGTTGGATCGTTTGTCGATTGAGCGTGATCTAACAAGCTGCGAGGACGAGCTGTTTTTCATGATGAAGGCTATCACAACTTCCCAGCGTAAAAATGACGATCGCACACCGGCCTCGCAAAGCAATGCATTGCTGCGCTGGTACTTCTCCGCATCCGAGATCGTTTGGCACTTGATGAGGGAAAAAACTGAACCATTAATGGAGATCCAACTACGAAACGCCACGTATGATCGTACAGATAACAGCGATGGCTCTAATCACAACACGATGGAGATTGAACGGCTTCACGGCCTCAACCTTCTTCCAGACGCTCTATACCCGGAAATGCTTGCACCCTACTCTGAGAACGGCAAGCAGTTTGTCGGAGGTCAGAGTCTTAGAATGCTCAGCATAAAATGGCACATGCTTGAAGCTATTGCCGGTATTCCGGTCTTGGATCAATTTGAAGTAAACCTATTCCCTCTAAAGATCCAACTAGAATTAGAAGTAGGCCAGAAGCTTTTCGAGTATATCTTTCCCGGAGTGAGCCCGAAGAACGGCGGAAAGGGAGGCTTCTCGTCCTTCGCGATCAAGCCGAAACGTCCGGAGCAAAGAAACGAGAACGACTCCAACGACGAAGCCCAGTATGACGCCTCTGACACGACACTGCCTGACGATAACGTGTCTAGCGATGAGCAAGGATTAACAACCCGACCTGGATCTTTAGAAATGAGGCTTCGCCCAACCAGGGCTTTGCCAGAAACCCATACGCAGAGGAATGGAGCTACTGGAACAAGTGGGGAGCCTCATCACTTTAGACTTTTTCGGCATAGCAACCGTTCGCTCTCGCCATCAAGGCTACAGTTTTCGTCAACACCGCAATCCATTCGGGCCCACAATGCCACGCTATCGCGGGAGAATCTCAGAGCAAGTGCTGGCCAGTCGCACGAAGCCTCTTCATCGAACCTATCAGCCTTGAATGGTTCAGAGAAACATAGAAGATTTAAGCTCCCTCGAAACATGAGCAAAGATAAAATAGCGGAAAAGGAAAAACCTTCAGACGATCTTACCGAGATGATGTCAAGAGCGTCGAATTTCATGACACTTGCATATGTCAAGATTCCAAGCGTTGTGCTTTGCTTGAGTTATAAAGGCAAAGGCGATCGCAACATTGAGGATGTCCATAATTTCGTCTTCCGCATGCCTGTTCTAGAATATCGGAACAAGACCTGGTCAAACCTTGATCTTGCATTGCGACTCAAAAAAGACGTCATTAGGGCGCTCATCTCTCACACTGGCGCTATCATTGGCAATAAATTCTCCAAACAACGTCCGACGAAGAATCAAGCAAGCCGTTTACGGGAATTTGCAAATTCTTCATCCGTGCTACCCAACAGTAACAGTCTGACCGATCCCGTAACTAGAGCTTTGAGCAGCATATATCACCAAAGCTCGAACGAGCGCGGAAATTCTCCTCGGCGGTCTTCTTTCACGGATTCAGATAGCCATCTGAACAGGGTTGACTCTTTTGCTTCCAGTGCTCAAAGCTCGATAGTAGCTACCAGCGCATACACTGCTGAGCCATCGACAATAGGTGAGCCCGAGGCTGAAGCGGATGATCATGTATGTCAGCGTCAAACATTTTCCAACCATTCTATAAGCTAATATAGTGACAGAATCATGGGACCTTTCGCAACTCTTTAATACGGCGCTTTACACATGAGAGCCAGAGAACTCAGTCGAGGGACGGTGCTAGCGAGGATCCAGAGGATAGGTAAGTCATCGATGAGCGGGATCTTCTTCCTTGAAATACTGGGACTGACATACGATAACAGCACTCGCAAGAAGCGTGCCCTACTTCTCGGCAAGAAATTCGTCGACTCGCTAAAGTAGCGCCTTTCCTGATGACTTTGTCCATACCCCCATGGTATCTTTTCTCGGATCACATCTCTTCAGTCAGGCTTCTTCGATTCAATTACACAAACGATTCATTCTCCAACAATACCCCTCAACCTCTCCCAAACACCACCAATCTGACCCCTAATAACCCCTCGATGTACCACCACCTTTTAGGCTCCTTCACACTTTTCTTTGTACAATATCCAGTGATTCGGTTTTGGATTACGAAAGTATTCCCATTTAGATCTGGGGGCCGAGGAAGCTCTTGCATTTGCGGGCGTTAAACCTGCGGCGGCTGCGGTGGCCGGCTCGTACTTCAATTTCTTTCGCCAGTTTTTCGATTCTTGTAGATATTTTTGGCGGATTTGAGGGTTTGATGTTGAGAGAGCTGTGGACTCTTTGAGAAGCATTATCATGCGTATTTGAATGATAATCTGAACAAAAGTCGATTAGTGGTCTTTGAAACCGGCATGAGAGCAAACACGGCTAACCTCTTGTGACAGAAACCCGATCATTTTGCAAAATGTCTTTTACTACAACCTAGATTACCATACAGCGTAAATAACCTCGCACTCTCGTAAGACAGAGTCCGTCACATTACAATATCTCGCGCGCTAAAGAGAAGCAAATTTCACCACCTGGTCCTTCCACTGCCCAAAGCTGCGCCATCCGCAGAAGCCGTACTAAAAGCGCTCCGAGCCGTTGAGTATAACCGCACAAACTATCTCTTACAGGCTCGAGCAAGAAGCGCAATACTTCTACCAAATTCTTGTCTTGAAACAGTATAAATGTTTTTCAGGATTCCGTTGCTGAAGTTGCAAAGCTGCGCGGTATACATTTCTCAATCCTTAGACAACAACTTTCACAAGGCGACTATTTATGTTTTACTTGGCGATCGTAATAATTTTCTTGAATCTATCTCTTTTCGCACCAAGTACAGCTTTTCCTGCCACTCTATTGAGTTCCACCGGTGACTTCACCCTTCCTAGCTTTCCGTCTGCCGTCAACCACAACCAGCCGAATTCCACCTATGACCAATATCTACCTTCCGCTCCTCAACCTGTGAACCAATCCACATGGACGTGGAAAGTCGCCTGCAATCCCGGGCCCGGTACCCTACTCGATGAATTCGTTTGCCCGAGAGCTATCAACAAAATCCTTCTTCAAACCGGCAGCGCCAATATTGAAACCTTTGGCACTGAGGGAACATATACCGGCCCACGTATCTGGGCTTGGGGCACATGTGGGATCTCGATAGACGTGAGCCACGTACGAGCCCTGAGGAACAGTTTACTGCTTTTTGCCAAGTCTGCTGCCTCGATTACGGATCTTTGTGATAAGCCAGGATCTTTGTACCATGGGGGGGTTTGCGATTTCTCGGACCCGTCTGGCTCGCAGTATTTACGGTTAACACTGGCAAGGATCCCAGACAGTCTGTCATCTGTTCCAAGTATATCGTCCACGCCTGCTCCCGCCAATACCACGGCACTACAGACGGAGAAAATCACGTGTAGCGATGGCTCTAGCTATCCAGTCTTTGACCTAGACTGCCTGATGGCAATCGATCAAATGCTTCTTCAAGTTGACAGCACTACAATATACCGGTTCGGGCTCTTGTCGACCTACAGCGGTCCGCACGAATGGGCACATCACACGTGCAGAATCTCTCTGTTTGAAAACCCCGAAAAATTGTATATGGGTTCCATTGCAGAGTTTACTACGTTTGCTGCCACCATTTCTTCGGATTGTGACCTACCCGGCAAAACGTATCACGGTGGGACTTGGGCAAGTCTGGCGACTGGCGATGGCGTGATCATAGTACAGGTGAAGGTCGATAGGAACGACTTCTCTAGTCTGGCGTAACGGGAACAGCGGAGTTACAGGATATTTGATTTGGGCGGGGGGTCGGTAAGGAAAACACGGTTCTTGAGAGACTATAAAGGGCTTTGACGGCATCAAGGGGTTTCATTACTGTCAGCCCGACCTTTGACGAAGCATTCAAATCTAACGCAGACACGATTCCGGTATCCGAAATGTCTGCAATATTTCGCAAACCAGTTCAAAAGCCTAATCCACTTGTCGAAAGCAGAGATAGTCATCTTGAAAAAGCACAATCCAATTCTCTGATATCACAACACTCCCTCCTGGACCATCCCTCAATAATAATCCCTTCTCTAGCGGCTCCTCGCTCCACCTCCTTATCTCGTTATAACTACCCTTTCAAACCTCAACTCCGACAACCCGCTCTTCTTCTGAGCACTGAAACATGCATCATAATCGTTCTTTACATTCTTATCCCCTCCTTAAAAAAACCTCAAATCAAGATGCTTCTTATCTTAGAACATTTCGATTTACTTTTCTAATATGCAAAGTTGTAGGGTTTTGGATAATAAAGAATTGTTCGATTTTGTTTTTAAGACTTAACATGTCACATTCATATAGCCTCGGATTTTATAGTTTTTGTATTCTAATCCTTCTTTCCATCCCCTTCTACCCTCCACTCCTATACTCCACCCCTTCACCCCCTTCCACACCGCTGCATCTCCTCCCCCTTCCATCATCCCTTCGTCCCTCCGCTACCACACCGCTATTCCTCCGCCGCATTACAATACCCCATGCCCCCCTTCCCACCCTCCCCCCCCTTCACCCCCCTCCAACCCCACCATCGCCCCCACAAAAACCAATCACACGTCCCAAACCCTTACCCGCATTCAAAGGCAATCCCCAAACCTCCTCACTCATATCAATGCCGAATCAATTGGTTTTTGCGAAGGGTGGTTGGGATGAGAGATGAGAGATGTGCGAATGGATAGGGAGAGGGCGGATGAGCATGAGGGGGGGGAAGGAGGGGGACAGAGGGGAAAGGCGTTTTGGTTTGGCGGTGGGATGCAACGATAGGTACTCTAGAGCTTCAAGGAACTCAGCGACAGGTTCGAATACTTAATAACCCCTTTCTCAAGCAGCTGGAGCTTAAGACCTCCCTACCCCCGCCCCCATCAATCAAATCAATCTGTTGGAAATAGGGGAGTTGGTTAAACCTCCGCCTCATAGGGCTGGTAGGGCTGATAGGGCTTGAGGCCGCTGGTAGAGTTTTCAATCTTCCACCTCCTACAGTAGATAGATAGCCTCCTAACAGCTAACAACCCAAATATCAAATATGCCCCTCATATGACCTCGTATTCCAACATCCCCTTCCCAATCCCATAATTCACAACCCCATCATACAACAAAAACTCCACTCCGGTCACATTATTATCCTCAGTGCAACCGCAGACACCCTATCGACCTCGGCAGGGTTGGAGAATAAAAGAGGATAGGGAACGGTAAAAGGGGTCCACGCCACGCCCACAAAGCCCCGTGCCAAAAAAACAAAAAATTAAAAATTCTCACAGCGCCCCCCCTCCCCCCTGCCGCAAACAGAGAAAGAATATCCACCTTCCTCCCCCAAAACCCATCTGCAACCCCTCCCCCCCCCCCCCCCCCAAACCAATAATCAACCAAACAACCCACCAAGAACCCTCTCCCCCCCCCATCCCACCCCCTCACCCTTCCACGTCCCAACAATCCCAAACATGAGATATTTCTAGCCAGGCAGAGTTACAGTACATAGTTCAGTCGGCCAAATGAGCTTTTTGATGTTTTTTTTAAGGCAAAAGAGTTTAAGATGGTGAAATCAAGTTTTGACCATGGTTTGGGGATTTTTTGGGGGGGGGGGAAGGAGGAGAGAGAGGGAGAAGGAGAGGGAGAGGGAGATGGGGGGAAGGAGTGGTGGAGTGGTGGAGAGAAGAGTAGGCTGAGAGGGGGTTTTTTTAGATAGATGGATTTTGAGGGGGGGGGTGTAAGATTTTGGGATGGATAGATAGATAGATATATACATACAACATACACACACACACAACCTCCCCGCTCCCACTAGAAAAATCCAAGAAAATCCAAGAAACTCGTTTCTGATTTTCTCTCATCTACAGTACATATCTTGGGAAACCCTTATCCCCCCCCCCCCCCCCCCCAAAAAGATACGTTAATCAATCGAACGAGAAGATAAATCTTCAGGAATGCTGAATGGCGATTTTAGGTTGGGTGGGGGGGGGTTTACTTGTATGCAAGGTTGAAAAACAAAGATTCGATGTGAATATGATTGAGTTTTGCCGACGGAGGTTCCGAATTTATTTTTGGGGCGGGGGGGGAATGCCGGGTCTGAAAGATGGGGCTTCCTATATCTATGTAAGGTATGTACAAAACACGTTACTGGCGTGACAGGGGGGGTAATCGATCGATCGATCGTCCAAAGTCCCCCCTTCGTTCCTATTCCCGGGGTCGAGAAACGTTTCGCCTACACGTACGACTGCTCGATCCGCACCGTTTTGACGATATTCCCAAACCCCTGCTCCATCTCCTCGCCATAGTCCCCGCGCCCACCGCCTTCCCCCCGGCCGTCCCTTGCGAGCTCCGTCGACGACGCCCTCGCCCCGCCTATGATCCCCGTGACCACGGCCGTCTGCGGCACCTTGGACCCCAGCGACGCGCCATTGTTGGCCCCCTCGCGCAGCTCGAGGTAGTCGCCGTTGTGGAAGAGGGTCTGATCGTCCGAGTCGTGGGGTTGCTTGCGGCGGTTGTAGTAGGATTGCGCGCCGGCGCTGCGGCCGGTGCGGGAGTTGGACTGGCCGTTGACGATGCTGGTGGTGGGGCCGCGGGGGCGGCGGTGGGTGAGGGCGGCGAGGGTGGGGAGGCAGACGCAGATGATGCCGGTGGCGACTTCGGCGGTGCTGTGGGGGGTGTTAGTGGCGCGGATGGGCGGAAGGGGGGTTGGGCGGACTTACGCCCAGAGGAGGATGCTGGGTTGGTTGTAGGTTGCGTCGGGGTTTGCGCTGACTCTGATGCGCACGACGAAGCCGATGATGCTGAAGATTGGGGCACTAGTTGGACGTCAGCTGAGATTGATATTTGTTTTAGGTTGTGGCGTATGAGCAAGCAGGGACTCGCTCTCCAGCTCGGAGACGTACATTGAGCCTACACTAAAGACTGCGATGACCCCGAGCTTTTTTGTGGGTTTCATATTCAAGTTCCATACGGATTTGATCGGAACCAACAGGATGAGCACGTCGCTGATGGTATTGAAAAGACCGCTGGTGTTGAGAAGGCTTGGAATATCGATGCATCTGCCTTTGATGGACTTGTCCCATATGCGAGCCCTTGGGCTACACTCCCAGATTTTGACAATGGTCAGAGCAAGGTAAAACAAGATGAGAACGACCTCGAACAGTCGGAGGGCGATGTTGAAAGGACTCCAGCGCCGTGGTGAGAATATTCGGCGGTAGAGTAAGAGGATCGATAGTTTTGTGAACAGAATGGTTGGACCATAAATCACCGAAGTGGCATTGAACCACTTTTCGGCTGGATTAGCAGAGGCTTAACTGGATCAAAAATCGAATGCTCACATAGATGGCCTCGTGGACTTGTGGCAATGTCAGATCCCACTCGTGCACCCCGCCATGTCTATCCATGACCGTCGTCATCAACGCACAATACGTGATGAACATGGCCTTTTGCTATATTAGAAAATGACCCTACATGACGCCCCGATAGCAAAGCAAGGCAGCTATGCTCACATAGGAGATACAGCACATATCTGTTTCAGGTCAGCGGAATGGCATGGCAAGAACAACTCGAGGACTTGCAGTCTTCGAAAATCCATTCGCGTTTGATACCGAGCCGAACATAGGTCCGGAGGGCAAACACGGTAGTCGTGACAAAGAGACAGACGGTCACGGCCAAGACGTCCCACTTCCACAGCGACTCTGGATTCGTGAAGTTCGATGTCTGCCCCGGCGGCGGAGGCAGAGCAGGCGAAGGTTGAGGTGGAGATGCCATGGCGGCGACTGAGGATCACCAAAGGTGCTTTGCCACCGACGAAGACGTTTTGTGATATGGCGCTAAGGATTCAAGCAGCTGGATGCATCGATGGAAATCCACGTCCCGCGGCGATGACGTTGCGGAATGTGGTACTCCAGGCCTGTCGGCAGCCAGCGGAAGCGTATGGTAAGAAAGACGGTCAAGACAGCATGTTCCCGGCGACATGCATGTAGCAGGAGCATTCAGTGGGTGTTGAGCTTGTTCAAAGCGACGAATAAGCACTGCATGAATGCTGACGGAGCGGTGGAAAGATGGATGGCAGCTCTCAATCGGCATGGACCACACGAGTGAATGGAACAGGAGAGACATTATTAAACGTTGCGCCTGCAGAAGGGTGCTACTATTACTACCACCAATTACGGAATACAATTCCAACGATAATCCCACCGACTAGTGAAATTGGCCCGTCCTCTGAAGAACCGACTAAGAAACGGGCCAACGCCATCTACAACTTGAACAATAAAGCACAAAGAGAAAGGAGAAATTCACTGGGCCCCAGCTTTGTGGATTTTTCAGAAATTGGAGGCTGCAGGGGGGAGGGGCTTTTGGTGGTGTTTGGTCAACTCCGTACCTTGGTTTGGATGTACTGGCAATTATTGCCATAGGTAGAGGAATGCTCCGGGGGCCCAGGTTACGCTCTCAGCTGCGTTCCCGACGAGTAACGAGGTCCGAGAGAAGTACGCGCAACCAATAAGGATATCGGCCCCTTTGACGCAGCCATCCTAACCTCCCGTCCTGCCGGCACTTGTCCTTCAGTCACCGTCAGATTACAACACGCCCATTGATCAGCACAAGCCAGTTGAAACGGCCTCATGACGGCGCTGTGGAAAGTAAATCAGTTATGAAGTCGTAGTGCGGCTTTGATGTAGTGATGAGAAAAAGGGTCAAGATCAGGATGGCACAGACCGTAGAGATAGTACGTACTCGGTAGGTAAGGTAAGGTACATGTATATAACATGTTGTGTCACGTGTCGTACAGCCGTACATACTTAGCCCACGCGATTCTCTTTAACCGAGATTGCCTTCAATTAGAATACAGTATTTCCGGAGCTAGGGTAGAATACACTTAGAATAGCTGTTACTCGGACTGGGTGTAGCGACAATCAGTTGGTTGCAGCACGCAATACGTCCGTAAGGCCAACAATGTCGTCACCACCGCGAGGCTCTGGAGGCCAATCACGACCATGTTACATGTGGAGAACGTTGGATCCCGATCCTTTTCATTCTTGTTCCCTGCCTAACTTACTGTGGTACGCTCGGGAAGTCGCCAGGTCTGGAGCACGACAGGGGAGGAATCTTTGGCGACAGGAGAGAATAATCTTAAGGTACAGGAACTAACCTATTCGTTGGTTATCACCTCTTGGATACTAAGATATGTACTGTATTTACCTAGCTTGCCGTATGCACGTGTTTGATCGCGCCATCGTGGTTGTTACATCCGTACGGTACCTTAACTTCTTAAGGTACGGAGTACCTTCTGCCGCAATCCAGGGGGGGCCAGAGGCGCTCTTGTTTTACAGTATTCCGTAGCGACTTCACTTCTCCATACGCCAATCTCGAAACCAACAGACTGCGCATAATCGTTATAAAGTCCTTAACCGACCTGCAGCTTGCACCACCACCTCACACCACCTGGAGGTACGACGTACATGGCTGCCTCGATGGAACTCTGGATGGTGACCACGGAGGAGAGGGAACAGGTCGAAGACGGCGTGCTTGCCTTGTTATTCTCTCACATACTTGGTGGATACACGCAGACATGTAATGCGTATCAACATCACTCAATAAACTATACTCACATGTCTGTAACAATGGGGCCGTTCCACTCATCCTTAGCCGCCTTGCATGCATACTCGGTTATGCCTCGCCGTGTTGCACTTCTTCGCTATATCTTTTTGCTTTTCTACTGTCTTCCGAGTCAATCTTTCCCACGTTCCTTAACTCGCCTCTTCTCCGATCACGTTGCAATTACGCTGTAGTCACCGTCGCTTTTTGAGAAACATCATTTTGGATATTCCACGTGGCGGACATGGACAAAAACGGTGAGTCGACACCGAGTGCGATCCAGTATGCTCTGATGCTAATTTCCTTGCTTCATGACCAAAGGTACCACTGGTGCTTATGCGCACAGTACGGACCACGACTTGTCGGACCCATACGAGTCAACTGCCAGCGAGGCTGCAGCGGTTCAAGCGCCCTCTACCATCAATGAAAAGGCTTTGGTGAGGAAAATCGACTTGCGGCTGCTGCCGGTCTTGTTCGTCATCTATCTAGCCGCCTTTCTCGATCGGTAAGGAGCGAATTCGAACAATCGACTGGAATATCACCGAGCTGATCGGAATACAAGGGTCAATATTTCCAATGCTCTCATCATGGGTCTCCCAAAAGACCTACACCTAAAGGGCAACCAGACGAATGTCGCCTTGACTATCTTTTTCGTTCCATATATTATCTTTGAGATTCCGTCGAATATTTTCCTAAAGAAGTTGAAGCCTCATGTGTGGTGTACGTTTCGAACGGGGCTCCATGTCCTTCCTACGGACTTCTAACAGCTTGCAGTGTCAGGATGTATACTCGCTTTTGGGGTAATCATGCTGGCTCAAGGGTTCGGTATGCGTTCTTCCCCCCAAAAACCCTACAGCAGCTTACAAGCAACAGTCAAAAACTACCGCGGACTCCTCGCAACCCGATTCTTCCTCGGTCTCGCCGAAGCCGGAATATTCCCCGGAAGTACGCAAACCCTAGCTCCAATAACCAATAATTCACTGACACCCGCTACAGGCTTCTACCTAATCTCATTCTGGTATAAACGTGAGGAATCCCAGAAGCGCTTCACCATCTACTGGTGTTCCGTCCTCGTGGCCAGCGCCTTTGGCGGCCTTCTCGCCAGCGCAATCGCCAACATGAAAATGGTCCGCGGCTTGAGCGCTTGGCGCTGGGTCTTTATCCTCGAGGGGATGGCCACCATACTCATCGGCATCGCGTCGTACTTTCTCGTCTCCGATTTTCCCGAAAACGCGAAATGGTTGACCGAGGACGAGCGGGCCTTTGTGATGGCGCGGGCCGCAGCCGGCAAGGCTGACGGGGAAGAAATCACCTTTAAGAAAGTATTATTGTTCTTCGCCAACATAAAGCATCTACTCGCAGGCATCATCTACTTTGGTAAGCCCTCCCCCCTCCATACCCCTCAAACCCACGCCAACCCCCCCACCTCCCCTAACAGCCATCGTCATCCCCATCTACTCCTTCGCCTACTTCGCCCCCACCATCATCAAAACCCTCGGCTACACCACCGTCCAAACCCAACTCCACACCGTCCCCCCCGTCGCCGCCGCCCTCGCCCTCTGCCTCCTCCTCGCCTACTTCTCCGACCTCTCCCGCCTGCGCCTCCCCTACATCCTCCTCGGCCAACTCCTCGTCATCACCGGCCTCGCCATCCTCCTCTCCGTCCACCACAGCTTCAAAACCCAGTACTTTGCCATCCACCTCGTCGCCATGGGCGCCTTCGCCGCCGGGCCCGTCATCGTCTGCTGGTACGTGATGAACCTGCGCGGGCACGTCGAGCGCAGCGTCGGCACGGCGTGGATGATTGGGTTCGGCAACGCGGGCGGCGTGGTGGCGACGTTTAGTTTCTTGGCCGCCGATGCGCCCAGGTATCACAAGGGGTATTCGATTTGCATGGGTGTTACGGCGGCGGGGCTCGTGGCGGCGCTGGCGTATGCGGGCGTTGTGTGGAGGGAGAATCGGAGGTTGAGGGGCGAGAAGGGGGGGCGGTTTTATAGCTTGTGAGGTTTTTTTTTTTGGGAGGGGGGAGAGGGAGCTGATGTTTTTGGTATACTACATTTTTGATAAGCAGAAGAGTGGAGAGTGGAGAGAGGTATTGTAGATGCGTTGATCGATTCTTCAGCGGCACTTCTTTAGATATCTTTATATGTTAGAGAGAGAGAGACTAGTAAACGCTGGCTAGAAAAGAGCAAAATGGGGGAGGAGGGGGTTATATCGACCGGGAAAAGGGGGACGGACATGGAACAATCATTTTCGTTCTAATTGTCGCTCCGCGTTTTTTTAAAATGATATGTAATTGGTGGGGCTGCCGGGTTTTT
>JAABUT010000134.1_pt1 | contig 137037 bp, 143 predicted proteins | sample 5559281 | NCBI WGS metagenome assembly JAABUT01 (sample SAMN10711880, study PRJNA513359) | rock metagenome | isolation source: Antarctica rocks | place: Antarctica: Victoria Land, Ricker Hills nord | collected 2016-01-04 | reverse complement strand
GACGGCGCCAAGGGGCTGGTCGCCGGCCTGGCCGGGCGGGCACTCGGCCACGACGACGCCCATGCCTACGTCGGGGTGGCCGCGGCGATGCTCGGCCACTGCTTCCCGCTGTTCTCGCACTTCCGCGGGGGCAAGGCGATCATGACGTTCGCGGGCGGGGCGCTCGCGCTCTCGCTCGTCCCGGCGCTCATCTGCTACGCCGCGCTCGCCCTGGTCGGATGGGCGCGGGGGGCCGGCACGGGCGCCCGGGTCGCGGTGTTCGGGTTCCCGCTCGTCCAGGCGCCGTTCGACGGGCTGCACCGGGTCGCGTGGACGGGCGCGCTCATGTGCATCATCGGCCTGCGGTTCCTCGTGAGCCGTAGGTCCGCCCCCGCCAGGTCCGCGCGGGCCGGAGGGCCGAGAGCGTGAGCCGCAGCGCGCTGGCCGGGTCGGCGAGGGGAGAGAGCCAGAACGCCGCGCCGTGGCCGGGGTAGGACGGCGCGAAGGCGGGCAGGAGCGCGACGCGGACGGCGAGCAGGAGGCGGTCGAGCGGGCCGGCACGGCCGGTGAGCAGGCGCAGGGGCGGCAGCGCGAGGACGAGCCAGACCGTGAGCAGGTCGAGCGCGAGCCGCGCCGGCGACGTCACGTCGACGAGGGCGAGCGAGCGGCCCCACTCGCGCCACGTCTCGCGCGCGCTCTCGTACATGCGCACGTCGAGCAGCTCCCCGCCATCGACGAAGGCGATCTGCCAGCCGGAGCGCGCGAGCGAGCGCGCCAGGGCGACGTCGTCGGTCATGTTCGCCCGGGCGCGCGCGAAGCCGCCGGCCGCCCGCAACGCGTCCCGGGACACCGCGACGCACTGGCCGTTGATCACCACCGAGGACGGTCGGGGGGCGCTCAATCCGACCGGGCCGAAGCGGTAGGTCATGGTGCTCAGCAGCGAGGGGTGCAGGACCTGCTCGCCCGGCGTCTCGCACACGAAGCGCGCGGCGGCCGAGACGAGGTCGGCGCCCTCCTCGAGCACGGCGACGAGGGCGCGCGCCAGCCCGGGGCGCGGCCGGGTGTCGGCGTCGAGGAAGGCGACCCAGTCGCTCCGGGCGGCCTCGAGCCCCTGCTGAAGCGCCCACGGCTTGCCCACCCAGCCGGGAGGCAGCGGGGCGCCGGGGACCACCCGCGCCCCGTGGGCCCGGGCGACCTCAGCGGTCGCGTCCGTGGAGCCGTCGTCGACCACGATCACCTCGGCGATGTCGGCGTCCTCGCGCAGCGGGGCGAGGCACGCGGGCAGCCGGGCCTCCTCGTCGCGGGCGGGGACGACGACCGACACGGTGCCCGCGGGGGCGGGCACGTCACGGGCGCTGAGCGCCGGACGCCGGACCCGGCCCCGCGCGAGGCGCGCGAGCACCGCGGCGGCGAACGGCGCCTGCACGAGCGTGGTCCGGCGCACGGGCGCAGGGTAGAATCCGCCCCTTCGGAGGATTGATTGGCCAGTCAGCCAGGAGGCGGCGCGTGGACCTGAACGACACCCCGGACCAGGCGGAGTACCGCGCGCGGGTACGCGCGTGGCTCGAGGAGCACCGTGCCGAAGCGCCGCCCGCACGCGCCCGCGGCGACGAGGAGGGCGTCGACGAGCACCGCACGTGGCAGCGCAGGCTCGCCGAGGCCGGGCTCGCCGGGGTCACCTGGCCGGAGCAGTTCGGCGGCCGGGGGGCCGGCCCGCTCGAGCAGGTCATCGTCGGCCAGGAGATCGCCCGCGCCGGTCTTCCCGGCATCCTCGACGTGATCGGCGTGGGGATGCTCGGCCCGACGCTCATCGCCCACGGGACCGAGGAGCAGAAGGAACGCTACCTCGCCCCCATGCTCCACGCCGACGAGGTCTGGTGCCAGCTCTTCTCCGAGCCCGCGGCGGGATCGGACCTCGCCGGGATCCAGGCCCGGGCGGTCAAGCAGGACGACGGATCGTGGAAGCTCAACGGTCAGAAGGTGTGGACCACGAACGCCCACTTCGCCTCCTTCGGCCTCCTGCTCGCGCGCACGGACCCCGACGTGCCCAAGCACAAGGGGCTGACGATGTTCGTCGTCGGAATGGACGCCGCGGGCGTGACGATCCGTGGCCTACGCCAGATCACCGGCGAGGCCGAGTTCAACGAGGTCTTCTTCGACGACGTGATCCTGGAGCCCGGCTCCGAGGTCGGCCCCGTCGACGGCGGCTGGGGTGTCGCGATGACCACGCTCATGTTCGAGCGCCTGACGATCGGCGGCGGCTCGGAGGGGATGGGCTACCGCGCCGACCGCTTCGCCACGGCGATCGCGAGCGACCCGACCGCCGCGGCCGATCCTGGCGTACGCGCCACGCTGGCCGAGGTGGCCACGGACCTCCTCGCGCTGCGCTTCACCTCCTACCGGCTGCTGACCACGCTCCAGCGCGGCGGGATCCCCGGCCCGGAGGCCGCGCTCGGGAAGGTCACCGCGGTCAACGCGGCGATCCGCGCGGGCGATCTCATCGCCGACGTGCTCGGTCCGGGCGCGCTCGTGGACGACGAGTGGTCCTACCTCATCTCCTTCCTCCCGGGCCTCAAGTCCGCGGGCGGGACCGAGGAGATCCTGCGCAACACCGTGGGCGAGCGCGTGCTCGGCCTGCCCCCCGAGCCCCGGCTGGACAAGGGCATCCGGTTCTCCGAATTGAGCTCCAAGTAGCGCGAAGGGGCGGTGGCCTAGCGATGGACTTCGAGCTGTCGGACGAGCAGGGCTTCCTCCAGGAGGCCGCGCGCGACGCCCTCGGGCGCGTGCAGACGGTCGCGGCGGCGCGGGCCGCGCTCGAGCGCGAGCCGCTGCCCGACCTGTGGGAGACGGCGACGACCGCGGGCTGGACCGGCCTGCTCGTCACCGAGGAGCGCGGCGGCGCCGGACTCGGGCCGCTCGAGGCGATGCTCGTGGCGGCCGAGGGCGGGCGGGTGCTCGCCTCCACCGGCCTGCTCGGGCACCTGCCCGCGTCGGCGCTCGTCTCCTCGGCGGCGGGGCAGGAGGCGCTCGCGGGCGAGCTGGCGAGCGGCGCCAAGCGCGCGGCCTACGTCCCCGCCAAGCCGCGGGACTGGTCGACCGACCCCGAGCGCGGGGCACGACGGGGCGAGGCCTTCACGCTGCGCGACGGCAAGCTCAGCGGCGCCGCGTACTGGGTGCCCGACGCGGCCGGCGCGGACGTGCTCGTGGCGGTGACGGGCGAGGGCCACGCGGTCGTCGTGACCGCGCCGCCCGCGATCGAGCCGATCATCGCCTACGACGCCACCCATCCGCTCGGGCACGTGGTCCTCGACGGGGTCGACGCGGTGAAGCTCGACGTGCCCGCAGACGCGGCGGCCGGCGCGTGGTGGCTGGCCCAGGCGCTGCTGGCTGCCGAGGCGCTCGGCGCGGTCGAGGAGTGCCTGCGCAGCTCGGTGGAGTACGCGAAGGAGCGCTACACGTTCGGGCGCGCGATCGGCTCCTACCAGGCGATCAAGCACGCGCTCGTCGAGGTGCTGCGGCGGATGGAGAACGCGCGCTCGCTCATCTACTACGCGGGGTGGGCGGGTGAGTTCGCGCCCGAGGAGTTCCCCCTGGGCGCGAGCGCCGCGCGGGTGGCCGCGGGGGACGCGTTCGACTTCGCCTCGCGCGAGGTCATCGCGGTGCACGGCGGGATCGGGGCGACGTGGGAGCACGACGCGCCGCTGTTCTTCCGCCGCGCCCAGCTCTCCCGCCGGCTCGTGGGCGGGAGCTCCGGGGCCAAGGAGGCCGTGGCCGACGCCCTGCTCTCCGGGCACCCGGCCGCGACGGCCGACGTCGCCGCGACCGAGCTCGGACAGGAGGGCGCCGCGGCGTCCGCCGCCGCTTGACGTGCGGCTTGGGCGGTCAGCCCGCCCAGATCCGTAACTCGGTACAGGTGGCAAGGCGATCGAAATCCCGGTCGGCGTGCAGCAGCGGCGCGCCTGTCCTCACGCACGGGGCAGCGATCAGGCAGTCGAGCGTCTTGCGGATGGTCACGCCGGCACGGCGCGCCGCGCGGTACAGCGAGGCGGCGAGCACGAAGTCCTCGAGGTCTCCCAGACGCAGGATCGGAAACGCACGGAGATGACGCTCGACCAGCCGCGCTTCCCGCTCTGACCGCAGTCCCTGCAGGATCTCGGTCAGGATCACGTCGGTGAGCGCGACGGGCTGGCCCGCCTCGATCAACTCCACGCAGCGCAGCGCCGCCGGCGCGGGAGCGTCGTTGAGCACGTCGACCCAGACGCTCGTGTCGACGACGATCACGCCCGGGGGAGACGGCTGTCGGCGAGGTTCCCCTCCCAACGAACGCGGCCACGCAAGTCGAGAACGCCGATCTGCCGGTGCCGAGCGACGAGCTCGCGGAGCGCCAGATCGACCGTTTCCTTCTTCGTTCGCGTCCCGAGAAGGCGCTGCGCCTCGTGCAGGACCTCGTCGTCGATGTCGATGTTCGTCCGCATACACCAAAGGCTACACCAAGCAGTGTGTAAGAGAGGAGGGCCGCCCGGGCCAGCGACGATGCGCTTGACGAGCGTCATGTTGCCGTCGGTGCCGGGAACCGAACGGGAGCACATCGCGCCCCGGCGGACCCGGGCGCCACAGCGGAGGTCGAGCGGCGCCCGGGGGCGGGTGGAAGACCACTTGTCGCCCACGGCGCCGCCGCCGCCACGCGTGGCGACACGGACTGCAACTTCCCGGCGCCATCGGGGTGCCGCCCCACGACAGTCTTCGTCCTCGGCGACAACGGGGGAACTCCGCCGACTCCCGCTTCTGGGGCCCGGTCCCCCAGGCCGCGATCATCGGCCACGCCGTCTTCCGCTACTGGCCCCTGTCGCGCTTCGGCACACTTCCGTAACACCTTCCGAACGCTCGGGGATCATTCGAGCGATGGCACCGCTGAAGCAGAAGGGGGATCTCGCGGAGATGATGGTCGCCGCGGATCTGCTCCGTCGTGGCCACAGGATCGCGTTCCCCCACGGCGAGGACTGGGACTACGACCTCATCGTCGAGCGCGCGGGCCAACTGGAGCGGGTGCAGGTCAAGTACGCGACTTCAGACGGCCGCGTGGTTCCCGTCCGCTGCTACGCCGTCTCGGTGACGAACGGTCGCGTCTGCAACACCAAGCACTACACGAGCGAGACCATCGACTGGCTGGCGGTCTACGACGTGACCACCGACTGCTGCTACTACCTGCCCGCGAGCGAGCTCGGGGCCGGACGTTCGACCCTGCGCCTGCGCCTCACCCCGGCCCTCAGCGGTCGTCGTAAGGGGATCCGCAACGCCGTCGACTACCTTTCGATCTGATCCCTCGGGGGCGTGGTGCTAACGGGAACACATCGTCCTTGCACGGCGAAGTTGGGGGTTCGATTCCCCCCGCCTCCATCAGCGCCCCTCACGCCGCGTAGCGCTTCGCCGCCCGCTCCTGGGCCTTGGCCGCCTCGATCTCACGGTCCTTGGGTGGCGCGGGGGAGACGAGCGCGGCGAGCAGGTCGGACGTCACCCGCGTGATCTCCTCGACGGCGCGGTCGAACGCCGCCGCGTTGGCCTGCGACGGGCGGGTCGAGCCGCTGACCTTGCGGACGTACTGGAGCGCGGCGGCGTGGACCTCGTCCTCGGACGCGGGCGGCTCGAAGTTGTGGAGGGTGCGGATGTTGCGGCACATGGGACCACGGTAACCCTCGCGGCGGGTAGGGTCGCGCCCGCGCATGAAGCTCGTCCTCGCCTACGTCCGCCACGAGGCCTTCGAGCCGATCCGCGCCGAGCTGCTCGAGCGCGGCTTCCCGTCGCTGAGCGTCGCCGAGGTGAAGGGCTCGGGGCGCCAGAAGGGGATCACCGAGCAGTACCGCGGCGCGACGCTCACGAACTTCCTGCGCCCGAAGGTGAAGATCGAGTGCGTCGTCGCCGATGAGGACTCCGACGTCATCGTCGACACGATCCTGCGCCACGCCCGCACGGGGAACGTCGGGGACGGGAAGGTGTTCGTCCTGCCCGTCGAGGAGGCCTACCGCGTCCGCACCGGGGAGGCCGGCGAGCACGTCCTCCAGGCGCATCCGGGCGCGGACACCAAGAGATGACCGGCACCCGCGCGGCGCCCGACAAGTCCCCGCGCGTCGCCAACACCGAGGAGGTCACCCGCCGGGCGGAGATCTCGAACTACGACATCGTCGCGCACTGGTTCGGCCTCGCCGCCGACCGGCTCGGGCTCGCCGACGACCTGCGCGCGGTGCTCCAGTCCTCCTACCGCGAGGTGCAGGTCCAGGTGCCAGTGAAGCTCTCCGACGGGCGTATCCACGTCTACTCGGGCTTCCGGGTGCAGCACAACGGCGCGCGCGGGCCGTACAAGGGCGGCGTCCGCTACCACCCCGAGGTCGACCTCGACGAGGTGCGCGCGCTCGCCTCGCTCATGACGTGGAAGACCGCGATCACGGGGCTCCCGTTCGGGGGCGCGAAGGGCGGGATCAACTGCCCGAGCGGGACCTCGCGCGCGACGAGCTCCAGCGGATCACGCGCTCGTTCATGTCGAAGATCGACAAGGTGCTCGGCCCCACCCGCGACATCCCCGCGCCCGACGTGGGGACGAACGCCCAGGTCATGGCGTGGATGATGGACGAGTACGGGAGGCTCCACGGCCACACGCCGGCGATCGTGACGGGCAAGCCGGTCGCGCTCGAGGGCTCCTACGGCGCGAGGCGGCCACGGGACGCGGGCTCGTGTTCCTGTTCGGGGAGGCCGCGCCCGCGCTGGGAATCCGGTCTCCGAGGCGACGTTCGCCGTACAGGGCTTCGGGAACGTCGGCTCGTGGGCGGCGCGGATCCTCCAGGATCTCGGGGCGCGGATGGTCGGCGTGGCGGACGCCTCGGGCTCCCTGCGTGGCGAGCGGGGGATCGACGCGCACGCCCTGCGCCGCCACCTCGACGAGGGCGGGGATCTCGGCGACTACGTCCAGCAGGGGGTCGGGGCGGTGAGCACCGCGGAGTTCCTCGCGACGCCGTGCGACGCCTTCATTCCCGCGGCGCTGGGCGGGATGATCCACGCCGACAACGCCGACCTCCTCGGGTGCCGGATCGTCCTCGAGGGCGCGAACTCCCCGACGACGCCGCAGGCCGACGGAATCCTCACCGACAAGGGGATCGCCGTCGTGCCCGACGTGATGGCCAACGCCGGCGGGGTCGTCGTCTCGTACTTCGAGTGGGTGCAGAACCTCCAGCACTTCCGCTGGGACGAGCGGGAGGTCAACGACAAGCTCGGGGTGATCATGCGCCGGGCCCACGGCGAGGTCTCCGCCCGTGCCGAGCGCGACGGGGTGGCGCCGCGGATCGCCGGCTACGAGCGCGTGGTCGAGGCGGCGCAGACGCGGGGCTACGTCTAGGCGTGGGGCCGCAGCGCGCGGATCCGGGCGAGCAGGGAGCCCGGTCCGTCGGACCCGTTCACCCGGATGCGCGGGAGCGCGTCGGGGTCGCTGCGTGGGGTCGCCCAACCCGGGACCTCCGTCGTGGCGCCCGCGTAGCCCGCGGTGCGCACCGCACGTTCGGCCGCGGGGTCGTAGCGCCCCGACGGATAGCAGAAGAAGTTCACCCCCTGGCCGAACGTGCGCCGCAGGAACGCGCGCGAGGCGACGAGCTCGTGGCGCAGCGTGCCGGGGGCGAGCGTGGTGAGGTCGAGATGGTCCACGGTGTGCGAGTCGATCTCCCACCCCCGGCGGGCCAGGCGGGTGACCAGGGTCACGGGCAGGTTGCGCGGGCCGAGGTTGTGCAGGACGAGGTTGAGCACACCGGGCCAGTGCCGGGCGGCGAGGACGGGCGCCGCGTGGGTCGCGTCGGAGAGGTAGCCGTCGTCGAAGGAGAGCACGAGCGGCTTCGGGGGCAGCGAGCCCCGCCCATGCCACGCCGCGAAGACCTCGCGCAGGGTCACGGCGTGGAACCCGGCGCGCCCGAGTGCCCGGACCTCGGCCGCAAACCTCCCGGGGGCCACCCAGAGCCCGGGAAGCGGCGTGCCGGGCGGGGGAGCGGAGACCACGTGGTACATGAGGATCGGCACCGCCGCGCGCCGCGCCTCGGCCGCGGGCAGGCGGGGCGTCCGGGCGGCGCGCGCCACGACGGGGTGCGCCGGTCGTGAGACGCGCCGGTCGCCCGCCGGGTGGTCTGGGCCCACCGCGTGCGCGATCAGGGCGACGACCGCGCCGACCACCGCGACCAGGGCGCCGAGCCCCGCGAGCGCGGGCCATCGCCGCCGCGGGCTCACCGGTGGCGACGCCGCGCGTTTCCCGCCGCTCCGGCGCGCTTCCCGCTCGCGCCGGCGGGCTTCGCGGTCGCGATCGGCGTCAACCGGCACGCCCACAGCCTGACGCGCCACGGGGTCGGATCCAAGCGATGGCGCGGGGAGGGCGCCCCACGCCGGGCGGCGAACCCGACCGTCCTTCAGTGGAGGTGGGCCTCGCCGGTGGCGAGCACGACGACCTGCCGGGTCTCACGCGCAGAGGCGAGCATCGTCCCGGGGGAGAGGGAGAGGGCGTCGGCGTCGTGGACGACCGCGAGGCCGTTGCCGGCCAGCGGTCCGTGAAGACGTCGAGCCAGGGGAGGTGGTGTGCGGCTATCCGTCGAAGTCGAAGTCGCGCGGCGGCTTCTGCTCGAACCAGAGCCGGTCGTGCTCCGGCGTCTCGGAGAGGAACTCCGGCGTCTGCTCGAGGACGTCCTCGCCCTCGGCGGGCTCGTCGCCGTCCTCCTCGGCGTCCTCGAACCCCCACTCCTCGGTCTCGCCCACGTCGACGGTCGCGCCGGGCACCGAGCCACCGGGCCCGTGGGCGGGGCCGACGGGCTCGAGCTCGTCGTCGTCCTCGTAGTCCTCGTCGTCGTACCCGTAGTCGTCGTCGGGCGCGCCGGCGGGCAGCGGCGAGAGCTCCGTGGCGGGCTCGAAGTCGTCCTCCGGCCCGAGCGCGAGAGGCGCAGCGTCCGACGAGGTGGGCTCGCGGCGCACGGGGCTAAGCGCCTCATGCTCCTCGCGGGACACCTCCCCGGCGTCCGCCCCCCGGCGGAGCTTGAGCTCGAGATGCTCGCGGATCGCGTCGTCGAGGAGACCCATGCTCTGCTAGGAGGTTACCCAGCGGAAACGCGGCCAGCCGGGCGCGCCCCGCCTCTGAGGACCCGTTTCCTGCCGCTCCGCGCGGCCGGGTGGAGCGCCCCGGTCGGCGTGGCCCCCGAGCTCACCCCGCGACACGCCCCCGGCCTGCCGCGACCCCTCCTCGAGACGGTGACGCCGAACGGGTCCCCGCTTCCCCGGCGCGGAAGCGGGATACAGTGGGCGGTCCTCGGGGCTATAGCTCAGTTGGGAGAGCGCCTGGATCGCACCCAGGAGGTCGGGGGTTCGAGTCCCCCTAGCTCCACTCTCGAAAAGTCGTACATGTGCGGGACTTCCTTCGTGCTGCACCCGCGGGCATCGCCGGTGATCGGGGCGTCGGAAGCGGGGGCGCTCGGTGGAGCCGCCTCGTCGGTCTAGGGCGACGAGCCGGCTTTGCCTCGGCAGTCACGGCCCGTCGCAACGCTCGAGGTCACCCTTCCGGGCAGCTCTCAACATCCTGCCGAGCGACGGAGCGCCCGGCAGATGGCGTCCATCTTCGCCGAGTCGAGCTTCGTGCGAACCTCCCCGCGGGCTACCAAGGCTCCTCGCGGATCGCCTCGCGTGCGTTGGCGAGAGCCCAATCGTCCTCTACCGCTGCCGCGTCATCCGCCTCGGCCCACTGCTCGACGGCCCCGCGCGCTCTCGCACGAGGCGCGCGAGCGCAGCTTCGACCTCGGGCTCGCTGAGATCGTCCACCAGCCGATGCAGCTTCTCGCGCGTGGTCACGGCATCAGAACGTATCGGCCAACCCTGCGGCGTGGAGGGCGGGGCGGCGGGGTTTCCTTCGGGCCGATCGCTCACCCGAGCAGGCCGCGAACGTCGTCGGCGGTGACGCTGCTTGCGAACAGGTCGCCCTCGTCCATGACGCCGCTGAACAGCGCGGCCTTGCGGCGGGCGAGAGCGACGACCTTCTCCTCGATCGTGTCGCGCGCGATCACCCGGTAGACCATCACCGGGCGGGTCTGGCCGATACGGTGGGTGCGGTCGACCGCCTGGGCCTCGGTGGCGGGGTTCCACCACGGGTCAAGCAGGAAGCAGTAGTCGGCTTCGGCGAGGTTCAGGCCGAACCCCCCGGCCTTGAGGCTGATCAGGAACACCGGATCGGCGCCGTTCTTGAAGCGAGCGAGCACGCGATCGCGCCGGCGTGTGCGGCCATCGAGGTAGCAGTAGCCGATGCCCTCGTGGTCCAGGCGTTCGCGGACCTTGGTCAGGAACCCCGTGAACTGGCTGAACACGAGCGCCCGGTGGCCGCCGCCGACGACGTCGCCCAACTGCTCGACGAGCGCGCCCAGCTTGGCGCACGGCACGGCGTCGTGGCCGTCCTCGACCAGGCCCGGATGCAGGCTGAGCTGGCGCAGCAGCGTGATCGAGCGCAGGATCGTGAAGCGGTTGCGGTTGAAGTCGTCGATCAGGCCGAGGATCTTCTGCCGCTCGCGCTGCAGATGCGTGTCGTAGAGCTTGCGGTGGCGCGGATGCAGGTCCACGTCGATGGTCTGCTCCTGCTTTGCCGGGAGGTCGGGGGCCACGAGCTCCTTGGTGCGACGCTTGACGAGCGGCTTGATCCTGCGCCGCAGCCGCGCGAGGCACTCGGCATCGCCGCCGCGCTCGATCGGTCGCGCGTACTGCTCGGCGAACCGCTTCGGATCAGGGAACAGCCCGGGCGCGGTGATCGACAGCAGCGACCACAGCTCCATCAGGTTGTTCTCCATCGGGGTGCCGGTGATGGCCAGCTTGAACGGCGCCGCGAGCTCACGCACGCAGCGGTACGTCTTGGCCTGGTGGTTCTTGACGTACTGCGCTTCGTCGAGGATCAGGCCGGCCCAGTCCACCGTGCGGTAGGCGTCGGCTTCGAGCCGGAACAGCGCGTACGTCGTGACCACGACGTCGGCCGCGGCGACCTCGTCGATCGTGCGGCCGGACCGCCCCAGCGTGTCGGTCACCGCGCCGACCCTGAGCCCGGGGGCGAACCGCGCTGCCTCCGCCACCCAGTTGGACACGACGCTGGTCGGGGCGACCACCAGGAACGGGCCGACGCTCGGGTCGCGGTCGCGGGCGTGGCAGATCAGCGCGAGCGTCTGCAGCGTCTTGCCGAGCCCCATGTCGTCGGCGAGGATCCCGCCGAGCTCGAGCTGCCACAGCGACGCCAGCCAGCCGAACCCGTCGCGCTGGTACGGGCGCAGCTTCGCCTCCAGGGCCGGTGGCGGGTCGTGCTCGGCGACGGTCTCGAGCTCGAGCAGCGCGCCGACCTGACGCTGCCACGCCTGCGCCTGCTCGGTCACGACGCCGAGCGCCGCGAGCTCGGCCCAGAGCCCGGACTGATAGCGGCTGATCCGCAGCGGCGCCGCCGTTGACTCCCCCAGCGCCCGGGCCTCCTCGATCAGCTGCCGCAACGCCTGCAGGCGCGGTGCGAGCAGCGAGAAGTGCGCGCCGTCTTCGAGCAGCATGTGCGATTCCCCGCTCGCGAGGGCCACGAACACCTCCGCGAACGCCAGCTCACGACCGTCGAGGGTGAGCGTCACGCCGAGGTCGAACCAGTCGCGCTCATCGGCGACCGCTGCGGTGGACACGCCGATCGTCAGCGACTCGCCGACGTCGCGGTAATCCGGCGGCTGCCCGGCGACCTCGACGGCGACGCCGGCGTGCTGCGCCAGCTGCGGCAGCTCCTCGGTCGTCAGCCGCATGCTGTCGAGTCCGGTCAGCGTGACCGCCGGCGCGTCAGCGGGCCGTCCGGCGCCGTCGATCAGGCCGTAGCGTTCCAGGCCCGTCCCGGTGAGGATGGTGTCGGCGAGGAGCGCGCGCTCAGCGGCGAGATCGCGAAGGCCGGGGCCGTCCCCGTTGGTCGCAAGTCGCGCGCGCTGCGTGGTTTCGCCGACCTGATAGGCCCACTCCCATCCCAGCTCGACGTCATGCTCCGCCCCGTAGCTCGCGCGCAGCACGAGCGCCGGCGCGGAGATCTCCGGCGGGGTGAACGATCCGTCCGACGACACGACCGTGGCCGCGTTGCGCAGCGCGGGGCAGAGCTCGTCGGCGAACCGCTGGAGCTCGGTCGCCGGAATCTCCAGGCGCTCGCCGTCGAGGACCATCTGCCGCAACCGGGGCGCCGCCGGCCTCGCGAGGCGCACCAACCGCAGCCGCCAGCTCTCGGGACCGTGGCCGGCGGCGACGTCGGCGCGCTCGGCGCACACGACGCCGTGGCCGCTGGAACCAAGGAACCGCACCGGCTCGAGGCCCTCCGCGTCGACGCCGTCGACGCGGAGCACCGCGGTCACGAGCGACCCCTGGTCGCCCTGGCGCGTGACGTCGAGGAGCAACTCGCCGTGCTGGTGGTGCCGCAGCTCACCGAGCCCCGGGCGTGCGTGGACCAGCGTCAGCCCGAGCCGCGCCGCCTCGTCCAGCAGCGACCACAGCTGCGGACTGTCCCAGCCGCTGAGATCGAGCGCCTTGTCGGCACCGTAGTTGGAGTAGTAGCCCGCCCGCCCCTCGCGCGCGCGGTGCACGGCGTACAGCTCGCGAACCAGCGCCAGGTGGTCGGGACGGTACTCGCCGCTCTGAACGTGCCAGGAATCCAACCCGCTCCACGCCAGCGCGCCGTTGATCCAGCCGCCGCGGGCGCCAGGCCGCATCAGCCGCGCCATCAGCCGCGGCGCGCCGCGGCCCGCGACGCCGCCCGCGCGCAACGTCAGCTCAATCGCCAGCGGGTTGCCCGCCGCCTGCGGCGCCGGCCCGCCGATCAGCGCTCGCAGCGGCGTCTCCCACGACGGTGGCTGAACCTCGGCCGCGAGCTGGCGGGGGGGCCGCCGGCCACGCCCCGGCCGACGAGCGTCCCGGCTGTCGCTGGCCGCGATCACCAGCGCCGCGACGTGCTTGCAGTTGTAGCCCACCGGACAGGTGCACTGCCCGTCATCGAACGCCAGCGCCCCGCCAGCGCCTTCGGCGAAGAACGCGGCCGTGCTGTAGAGCGCGCCCTGGCCCACCACCGAGCCCGTCAACGTCTCGCCATCCGGATCCCACTCGATCGACACCACCCGGTCGCGGCGCGCGTAGCCACGCCCGCGCCCGAAGGACCGCGATCCCACCGCCGCCTCGACCCGGGACAGGTCGACGTCACTCACATCGCTGTTCGCGGCGAGCACGAACCCAAAGTAACCGCCGCGCCGGACCGACACGCCGGCGAGGAACACGTCACTCCGACGCGTCGGGACTCGCCGCGGATGAGATCCGACGGCCCGGCCATCGGATCGTGCGACATCCCCGCCTTCGCCGGGATCGAACCGAACGCCCGACGCCAAGCCCCGCTCGTACGGCGGCCCGGGCCTCTCGGACAACCTCGGGCCCGTCGCGTCGATGGTCGACGACCTCGCCCGGGTCTATCGCTCGTGCGGTGGAGACGACAGGAGGCCATCCGCCGCGAGCGGTGAGTGGGATGATGACCCAATGGAGCCAGAGGTTGTCCATCGCGGTGCCCAGGTCCCCGGACGGCTCGTCGCGCTCGCCGACTCCTATGCACAGCGCGTCTATCCGGCGGTGCTCGCCCAGCATGATGCCGGGTCGGTGTGCTCGCCGCTCGGGGTCTGGCTGCTACTCGCGGCGTGTGCGAGCGCGGCCGGCGGCGAGGACAGGCGCTCGCTCGGCTGTCCGGCAGATGAGGCGGCCGAGTTGCTGGCCGCGTTCATGGCGACGCCACCGCCGGGGCTGAAGGCCGCGCTGGCGCTGTGGGTCAGTGTCGGCGACGCCGGGCAGGAGGTTCGGGACTGGGCTCGCAGTCTTCCCTCAGCGCTCGAGACGGGGGCGATACCGACACAGGAGGAGGCCGACGCGTGGGCGAAACGGACCACGGACGGCCTGATCGATCGGTTCCCGATGCAGATCGACGCGCGCACGCGGCTCGTGCTCGCATCTGCGCTCGCGACGAAGGTCTCCTGGAGCGTTCCGTTGGATGTCGTGCCCGCGGCGGAGCACCTGGGCGAGTCCAGTCCGTGGCGCGGGCAGGTCGAGCATGTGCTGTGGGATGACCGACCGGAGCTGATCGCCAAGCTCGTGCACAGCGCGGGCGGCGGGCCTGGTCGCCGTCCACTGCGCCACCGCCGTCGAGGGCGTGACCGTCGTCTCCGTGTCCGCCGAGTCGAGGCTCGCGCGCGCAGCGGCGCTCGAGGCTGCCCATGAGGTGGCGGCGCAGATGCGTGCGGGGTGGCCGGCGTCGAGTGACTGCTCGTTGTTCGACCTGCCGCTGGGTCGCGGGCACTCCTGGCGGATCAGGGAGCGCGAGATACCGACCCGGACCGCCGGGGAGCGGATCGAGCTGATCAGCGGCGTGAGCCTGCCGGCGTGGCGCGTCGAAGGCAAGCTCGACCTGCAGCGATCTGAGCTGTTCGGGTCTGGGCCCGCGTTGGATGTGATGCGCAAGCTCATCGGTCCACGCCCGGACGACGAGACCGTGGCGGGGCAGGCCGCCGTTGCGTCATTCACTCGATTCGGCTTCGAAGCGGCCGCGATCACCTTCTTCGGCGTTCTCACGAGCGCTCAGGCCGAGCCGTCCGAGACCGGCGTGAAGCGCACCGCGACGCTGCGCTTCGACCACCCTACGTCGCGCTCGCCGTACCCGGGAACGCGAGCGCGATCGCGGGAGACGAGCAGCCGGAGTCGAGCTTCAGCGGCCTACCGCTGTTCACAGCCTGGATCGAGGCGCCCGAGGAACCCCGAGACGACCCGGAGGACGAGTAAGGACGCTCGGTGGGTCGGACCTCCCTCTCGATCGAGCACCCTGGGCGCATATCGTCCGACATTGTGGTGGGAAACGGTATCCCTCATATGTCTGACGCAATCGATCATGATGGCCTGTACCGAGTGGCGGAGACGCCGCCTGGCTTGGCCTGCAGGGAGCGCAGGCCGTCGTCTCCCACGAGAGCGCCCTCGAGCTCCCCGACGCCCTCATCGACGCAGCTACCCATGAGTCGGGCGACTTCTTCGAGTTCGCAGTGCAGCGGAGCGCCACCCCGGAGGACGGGCTCAGCCGCAGTCACCGCCTCCGCGTCGATGCGGCAGAGAAGCTCCACGCCTACATGCGCACCTACGAGGGAGCACGGCCCAGCACGCGCGCCAAGGATCTCGTCGACTTGGCGCTGATCGCCGATCTCTCGCCGCTCAAGGCGACGCTGCTACGGCACGCGATCGACCGGGCTTCGGCTTGCGACGGGTGGCCGGCGAGTGCCTCAGGTGGCGAACACTTTGCGCATCAACCGCTGTCAAGCCGCGCGCTTAGCGGTCCGACGTCCCCGACGCGGTTGCAGGACCTTCACACCGCAATCAGGCAACCAGCTAAGAATTGCCGTGCCGGTGCCCGCACGCGCCGAGACGCCTGCACCTACCAAGGAGGTCGCGAGAATGTCCGAAGGGCTTTACGCCATCGATCGCGCAATCGAGCAGGACAAGCGGCATCTGCCCGAGCGAACGCGTCGCCAGTTCGTGGGAGCCGCCGCCGCGACGCTTGGGGGCATGGGGCTCGCGGGCGTGCTGCCGAGCAGCGCGCTTGCGGGTAGCCCCCACAACGACCCACAGACGATCCTCAACGTCGCGGCCACGGCCGAGGTGCTGGCGACCATCGTCAACACGGTGGGGTTCCGCCGTGGGATCGTCGACGACGACGTGACCCAGCGCAACATCCGGGCCGCGGCCCAGGAGGAGCTGCGCCACTACGACGTCCTCGTCAGCCTCGGTGCCAAACCATCCACGAAGCGCATCTGGGTTCCGGACGCGGTGTTCGAGAGCGGCGATAATCTGCTCGAGACGCTGGTCGTGGGCGATCAGATCTTCGTCAACGCTTATCTCATCGGCGTCGCCGCGTTCGCCAAGGCAGATCCCAAGCTCGCGGCCGTGCCTGCGGAGTTCATGGGCGCCGAGGCCGTCCACAGGGCGCTGGCCCTCCAGTCGCTCGGCAGGCTCGGCAACGACCGCATCTTCATGGCCGTGGAGTTCTTCGACATCCTCGAAGCGGTCACCCGGCTGAAGAAGGCGGGCTTCGGCTTCGGTGAGAAGGGCGCACGACCCGGCCGTTTCTTCAACTTCGACAACGTTCGCAGGCGCACCCCGACCGATCCCGACGTCAACACGCCAGACCCGACCCCGATCAACCCCTGATCAGCGGGCGGGCGAAAGGCCCGCGCCAGCGCACCGAAACCGGCGCAAGGCTCGTCGCGGATCCTCAGCGAGCGAGCAGTGGGCCGAGGCGGATGACGCGGCGACGGTAGTGGGCGATGGCGGTGCTCGGAGCTCCTGGAAGGGGCGGTCGTCGACCACCCGGCTGCCCACACGAATGAGGTCGTGGAGTGCGCGGCGACCGGATCCCAGAGCGGCCAGAGGGCGTCGAGCAGGCCGATGCACCCCGGGACCGTCCCAACGACGTCGGGGCTCGGACGGTTGAGCCGCGGGCCGCCCGGTGGCACCCTGGGCAGATGGAGGGCGACGCCGAGCGGCTCCTCGCAGCCCTGGAGCCGCACGTCCCCGATCCGCGGGTCCTCGCCGCGATCGCCCTCGTGCCGCGCACCGCGTTCGTCGCACCGGAGCTCGCCGGGCGCGCGTGGGAGAACGTGCCGCTGCCGATCGGCGAGGGCCAGACGATCTCCCAGCCGCTCGTGGTCGCCCGGATGCTCTCCCTCCTCGAGCTCGATCCGAACGACCGGGTCCTCGACGTGGGCACGGGCTCGGGCTGGCACGCCGCGCTGCTCTCCCGGCTCGCCGGAGAGGTCTGGGGCATCGAGCACCACCCGGCGCTCGTCGCGCACGCCCGGGAGGCGCTCGCCGCGGTCGGGATCCAGGGCGTCCGGATCGTCTGCGGCGACGGGGCGCGCGGTCTCCCCGAGCACGGGCCGTGGGACGCGATCAACGTGGCCGCCGCCGCCCGGGAGGGGATCCCCCCGGCACTCGAACAACAGCTCGCGCCAGGCGGGCGGCTCGTCGCGCCGGTCGGGACCGGCGACGCCCAGTCGCTCTGGCGCGTGCGGCGGACGCCCGACGGCGGACTGCACCGCGAGGAGCACGAGCCCGTGCGCTTCGTGCCGCTGGTCTCGTAGGAGCATGGGTCGCTTATCGCGACTGGGACCCGCCTCCGGCACCCCTAGCCCAGGCGCCGGCGCATGACCGCGACGGCCTCGGCGCTCTCGTCCACGAGCACGAAGCGCCGCCCGAGCGCGCGGCACACCGCCCCGAGGGTGCCCGAGCCGGCGAAGAGGTCGGCGCACCACCCGCCCGGGTGGGAGGAGGCGGCGACGAGGCGGCGCAGGACCCCCTCGGGCTTCTGGGTCGGGTAGCCCGTCTTCTCGCGGCCGTTGGTGGCGACGATCGTGTGCCAGAAGACGTCGGTCGGGAGCTTGCCCCGCGCGCGCTTCTCCGGGGTCACGAGGCCGGGGGCCATGTAGGGCTCGCGCTCGACCTCCGCGGCGTCGAAGTGGTGGGCGCCCGGGGTGCGGACGTAGACGAGGATCGTGTCGTGCTTGGCGGGCCAGCGGTCGCGCGGGCGCCCGCCGTAGTCGTAGGCCCAGATGATCTCGTTGAGGAACGCATCCTCGCCGAAGAGGCCATCGAGCGCGAGCTTGACCCGGTGGGCCTCGCGGAAGTCGAGGTGGACGTAGAGGGTGCCGTGGGGGGCGAGCACGCGCCGCGCCTGCTCCAGGCGCGGGAGGAGGAAGCCGAGGTAGTCCGGATGCGCGTCGTCATAGGCGAGGTGGCCGAGCTCCTCGGTGCGATACGCGCGCCCGCCGAAGCCCACGCGGGCGCCCTCGGGATCCGCCGACGTGCGCAGCGTCCGGCGCACGCGGGCCCGGCCGGTGTTGAACGGCGGGTCGAGGTAGACCAGATCGAACGCGCCGGTGGGCAGGTGCGGCGCCACCGCCAGGTTGTCGCCGTGGACGACGAGGTCGTCGTCGAGGACGAGGGGGTCGGCGGTGGTGAGCCAGCGGGTCATCTCCGGAGGACACCGGGAGATGGGAGGGCGGGTGCCACGACCATCATCCTGCTCTACGCCTGGGGGTCAGCGGGCCGGAAGCAGAAGGCTAGGCTGACGCGGATGGCCCTCGGCTCCCGCAAGAGCTCCGGCGCGACCGCTGCCGAGCCCAAATCCGCGGCCTCCCCGCCGGCCGCGCCCAAGCCCGCCCCCAGCGGCCTGCGCGACCCGGACACGATGATCCCCGCCCGCTCGCGGCGGGGTGGGGCCGAGTCGATCCTCGTCCGCCTCGTGGCGACCCTCGGCATCGTCGCGATCGGGGCGGCGCTCGGCGCGATCCTCACCTCCCAGGACGTCCCGGGCTGGATCGTCGGGCTCGTGGTCGCGGCGGTCTCCGTGGCCGTCGCCGCGGTGCTCTGGTCCTCGCGCCGCGTGTGACGGACGCGGTCCGCACCCCCGACGAGCGGCTCGAGGGCCTTCCGGACTTCGCTGGCTCAGACGGACTGGTCGCCCGCGCCCAGCACCGGCCGGCGAGCGGGCCGTGCCGAGCCTCGACCGCGCCGAGGAAGGATCCGAAGGAGGACGTGGTCTTCGTGGGACGCGCCATCGGCTGACCTAGAATCGCGCCCTATGGCGTCCCGGGAAGAGGAGAAGCGCCAGCGGCGCGAGGCGCGGCTCGCCGCCGAGCGCGAGGAAGCCGAGCGAGCCGAGCGCGGCCGCCGGCTGCGCCTGGGCGGGGGCCTCGCCCTCCTGGCGTTGATCGTGGCCGGCGTGGTCGTCGCGCTCGGCGCCGGGGGCGGCGGGAACCCGAAGGACGGCGGGAGCGGCGGCCAGAAGAGCAAGGACCTCAAGCCGGCGGCCGCGGCCGCCGGCTGCACGCTCGCGGACTATCCGAAGGAATACGGCAGCGGCGCCGTCCACGTCCCGGACACGACGAAGGTCAAGTACCGCACGAATCCGCCGGCGTTCGGCGACCACTACGACATCCCGGCCCGGGACGGGGACTACGTCGGCCGCGGGACGCCGGCGACGGGGAACCTCGTGCATTCCCTCCAACACGGCCGCATCGAGGTGCAGTACCGACCGGGGCTGCCCCGGTCGGACGTCCGCCGGCTCGAGGCCCTCTTCGACGAGAAGCCCGACCTCATGCTGATATTCCAGAACGCGACGCGGATGCAGGACGACGTCGCCGTGGTCGCGTGGACCCACATCATGCGCTGCCCGAAGTTCACGCCCGAGTTCCTCGACGCGGCCCGCGCCTTCCGCGACAAGTACAAGCTGAAGGCGCCGGAGGTCATACCCCAGCCCGAGTAGGCGTGCACGGGCGCGCCCGGGGTCGCAACTCCCGCTCTGCTTCCCTGTTCGTACTTCCGGTGCGTCGCGCGCTCCTCGCTGTCTCCGTCGTCCTCGTCGCCCTCGCGTGGGTGGTCGCTCCCGCGTTCTCGCGCGGGAGCTGGGCTCCGCAGGCCGAGGACTGGGAGGCGGCGGTGCCGCTGCCCGCCGGTGCCGCCGCCGCCCGGGTCGGTGACGCCGCGCCGCGGCTCCTGCCGCCCGTCCGCGCCCCCGGGCGCTTCGACCTCGTGGGCTTCCGCTGGCGCTCGCCGGACGCGGTGAAGATCGATGTCCGGGTCCGGCGCGACGGGGGCGCGTGGACGCGTTGGGCCCCGGCCGCCGGCGCCGCAGACCACGGTGCGCCCCGGGCCAGCGATCCCGTCTGGGCCGGGGGCGCCGATGTCTACCAGCTCAGGGTCACCCGGGCCGTGCGCGGCCTGCGCGCGCACTTCGTCAACGTCACGGGCACCCGCACGGGAGCGGATCGACTCGAGACCCGGATGCGCGGCGCGGCGCGCTCCGCGTTCGTCGCCCTGCTGCCCGGCGTGGCGCACGCCCAGGCCGCTCCGGGCCCCCACGACGGGCGCCCGGCGATCGTGCCGCGCTCGGGCTGGGACCCGAACCACCAGTGCGACCCCACCCACGCCCCCGTGTACGGCCGGGTCGACATGGCCTTCGTCCACCACACGGTGAACCTCAACGCCTACGGGCCCGAGGACTCGGCCGGAATCGTGCTGGCGATCTGCCGCTACCACGAGCAGTCCAACGGCTGGTGGGACGTGGGCTACAACTTCCTCGTCGACCGCTACGGGCGGATCTTCGAGGGGCGCGCGGGAGGTGTGAGCCAGCCCGTCGTCGGCGCCCAGGCCCAGGGCTGGAACTCCGTGTCGACGGGCGTGTCGAGCATCGGCACCTTCGAGCGGGTCGGGCAGACCTCGGCCGGGCTGCGGGCGCTCGGCCAGGTGATCGGCTGGAAGCTCGCGCTCCACGGCGCGCCCCGACGCGGAACGATCGTCGAGCGCTCGGGCGGCGGGTCGCTCAACCGCTACGTCGCGGGCAAGCGGGTACGCTTCGCGCGGATCTCGGGCCACCGCGACGGCGACGCGACGGCGTGTCCGGGCAGCGCGCTCTACGCGCAGCTCCCCGAGATCCGCCGCCTCGCCGCGGCGGCCGCGGGTTCCGTGGTGCCGGTGGCCCGGCTGAGCCTCACGGCGACGCCGGCGGCGGTCACCGCCCGGCGGTCCGTCACGCTCTCGGGTCGCCTGGCCCTGCCGACCGGCACGAGCCCCGCCGGGAGTCCGGGATCGGTGGCGATCGAGCGACAGGTCGGCCGCCGCTGGATCGGCGCGGGGGCCGCCGCGCTCGACGCGAACCTCGGTTGGAGCCTCCGGCTCCGCGTCGGCGCGCCGGGGCGTTACCGCGCCCGGGCCGGAAAGGTCGTCTCGCCGTCCGTGATCGTGCGGGTCCGCCCCGTGCTGACCCTGCGCGCCCGCCGGGTGCGGAGGACGGGGATCCTGAGCGGGACGGTGCGGCCCACGGTGCGCCGCGTCATCCTCGACTCCCGCCTGCGGGCGACCGGGCAGCTCCTGCGCCGGCGCTCGCTGCGGGTGCGCGGCGGCCACTTCGGGGTGCGGGTGACCCTCCTGCCCGGCACGAGCTATGCGTTTCTCGCGCATACACCGGCGACCCGGGACCTCACGGGCGCCCGCTCGCGCCGGGTCACGCTCCGCGGTTAGGCGCGCGCCCGGTCCGGCCGCGCGGATAGCCTCTCGCGACTGTGACCTCCCAGGGAGAGCCGGTTGCCGCGCGGCCGAGCGAACCCGAGCTGGCGGCTGGCTTCCGTAAGGACCGGGCGGACGAGGCGTTCCTCAAGGAGTTCAATACGGCGCTGATCCGCTTCGAAGAGGAGCGCTATCGCAGCCTCTCCGAGGAGCTGCCGACGGTGCACGTGATCGGAACGCCGCGCTCGGGCACCACTCTGCTGTACCAGTTGGTCGCCAGCGGCCTGGACGTCGGGGCGGTCACCAACCTGGTCGCCGCCTTCTGGCGGGCCCCGGTCACCGGCCTTCGCCTCGCCCGGAAGCTCGGCGTGGACCACGTCGAGTCCGGTTTTCGCTCGGACTTCGGGCGCACCCGGGGCATTCACGAGCCGCACGAGTTCGGTTACTTCTGGAACCACCATCTGCGGTATCCCGACCTCGTCCAGCGCGAACGCCGCCACGGGGAAGCCATCGACTGGGTGCGTCTGGCGCAAGTGATCCGCAACATGGCCGACGTGGCCGGCCGGCCGATGAGCTTCAAGCCGATGCTCCTCGTCTGGCACCTGGAGGAGATGGTCGAGGCGATGCCCCGCACGTGCTACGCGTGGATCCGCCGGGACCGGCGGGCAACGGCTCTCTCGCTGCTGGGGATGCGCCGCTCGTTGTTCGGCTCCGAGGCGACGTGGGCGTCGCTGCGTCCCAGACCGCTCACCGACCAACCGCCCCTGGCTGACGAGCCTGCGTGGCGCCAGGTCGCTGCCCAGGTGGTGCTGCTGGAGAGGACGATCGCCGATGCCGCGCGTCGGCTCGGCCCCGAGCGCCTGGTCGAGCTGACCTACGACGAAGTGTGCGCGAACCCGAGGGGAGCGCTTGAGCAGACCCGCGCCCTCATCGGCGCCCAGGGCTACCTCCCCGACCTTCTCACCGCGGATCTGACTCCGTTTGCTCCCCGTCGAAACGAGCAGCTCGAGGCTGAGTACGGCGAGCGGGTCAGCGCCGCCCTTGCGCACTACGAGGAGCTGTACGAGTTCGCGGAATGACCTCTCCATCGCCTATCGGAGAAATTCACGCCCCGCTGATCAATACCAACGAGCCGGAGGCGCTCGTGGTCGAGGTATCGCTGGTCCCCTACTCGAAGATCACGCGGGGCGAGCATCTCGTCACGCTGGAGACCAGCAAGGCGACATACGACGTCGAGTCCGAGTACGACGGCTTCGTGGGGCCGGTGACGATCACGGTCGGCAGCAGGGTCACGGCCGGAGATCTGATCTGCGAAGTGTTCACCGATCCCCCCGCCAGGACCGCCGCGACGGGCGACCCTCCCCCTGCGACGCCGAATCGACGCTTTACGCAGAAGGCGGCCCGCCTCGCCGTCGAGCTGGGCGTTGACATCACCCGTTTCCCGCCAACCGGCTTCGTGACCGAGGAGGCCGTGCGCGCGGCCGCGGGCGCGGCCGCGCCTGTCGACATCGCGCCCGTTCGAGCGGCGAGCGGGAAGCAGGCGATCGTTCTGTTCGGGGGCGGGGGGCTCGCCAGGGCACTGATCGACCTGGTACGCGCGGGGGACGACTTCGAGGTCATCGGCATCGTCGATGACGACCGCAAGCCGGGCACCGAGGTGCTCGGCGTCCGGGTTCTCGGGGGCCGGGCTTTCCTGGATCCCCTCGCTCGGGCCGGGCTGTGCTACGCCGCCAACGCCGTCGGGGCAGTAGGACGGATTCGGGCACGAAGCGACGTCAGTGCGCTGATCACCGCCGCCGGCCTGCGCGAACCGGTGCTGATCGAGCCCACCGCATCCGTCGCGGCCTCAGCCGACCTGGCCGCAGGTGTCCAGGTGTTCGCCCAGGCCGTGGTCTCGTCGGCCGCGGTGGTCGGCTCGCACACGATCATCAACTCGGGCGCCATCGTTTCGCACGACTGCCGGGTCGGCGCCAACTCCCACATCGCCCCAGGCGCGATCCTGGCCGGCCACGTGACGGTGGGCGACAGAGTCCTGGTGGGGATGGGCGTGACCGCGCCGATCGGCGTGACGATCCGCGACGGGGCACTCGTCGGCAATGGCGCGACGCTCCGCGGCGACGTTCCGGCAAACAGCGTGGTCGCTGCCGGCTCGCTCTGGCCCCCGGACTGAGCCGCCTCAGGCGCTTACTCCCGCCGAAGCGCCAGCACGGCGGCAACCACGTCGTCAACCGAGGGCAGCGCCGACCGCTCAAGCGCCGGGGCTCCGGGAATGATGCCGTCGACCGCGGCCACGCGCCGAGGGGAGGTCCGCAGGAGGTCCCATGCCTGCTCGGTGACCTGCGCGATCACCTCGGCACCGATGCCGCCCGTGAGGCCGCCCTCCTCGGCGGTCACCAATGCGCCCGTCCGCGCGAGCGACTCGAGCACGGGATCGAGATCGAGCGGGAGCAGCGCGCTCAACACGACGACCTCGCAGAACACCTCATGCTCCAGGATGAGATCGGTGACGGCCTGCATCGCGATGGGCAGCATCCCTCCATAGGTCACGACGGTGGCCGCTGCGGGGGCGAACTCGTTGCCCGATAGCGTCAGGGCGGGATAGGGAGACATCGTCTCGCGGACTCGCATCGCGCCGATGTAGCCACCACTCGGGCGCTCGTTGAGGCGACCGTACATCGTCTTGTTCTCGACGAAGAACACCGGCTCCTCGTCGTCGACGGCAGCTTCCAGCACTCCTCCCACGTCGTGGTACTCGCTCGCGGCGATCATCCGGATGTTGGGCACCCCCATCAACAGCTTCTCGAGCGACTGGCTGTGAGTGGGGCCATAGCCCCGGTGGCCTCCCATGGGCATCCGCACCACCAAAGGAAGTGTCACCTGGTCGTCGTACATCTGTCGGAACTTCGAGATGCCGTTGACGATCTGATCGAACCCGAGTGTGACAAAATCGCCGAACATGATTTCGAGCACGGGCCGCAAGCCTCGCATCGCCATCCCGGCAGCGACCCCGAACAATGACGCCTCGCTGATCGGAGTGGTGATGACCCGCTCCGGCCATCGTGTACTGAGGCCCTTGCTGACCTTAAACGCGCCGCCATACGGGTCGAGGAGGTCCTCTCCGATCAGGTACACGTCGTCCCGACGCTCGAGCGTGCGGGCCAGGGCCATGTTCAGCTCCTCCGCGCAGCGACGTGTCATGCCTGCAGGAGGCCGGCCGCGGGGGCCGCGAGCGCGACATCGCGAGCCTCGGCGACTCGCCGCTCGGTGGCTTCGGCGATTGCTCTCGTCCGGACCGGATCGAGGCGGTCGGCGATCACCAAGAGCGGGTCATGCGCACGCCGCTCGGCGATCTCGGCGGCGTCGCGCATCTCGTCGCCCTTGCTGTGGGAGGCGAAGCGATAGGTATCGAGCACGAGGAATGACGGCCGGCCCAAGGTCCGCACGCGGCCGATCGCCCGGCCTGCCTCGTGATGGATCTGCTCGACATCGGTGGTGTCCAGTTGTGCGGTCCGGATCCCGAACGCCGCTCCGCGGTCGCTGATCGAACCCGCCATCGCGAGCTCCGTCGGAGTGGACTGTGCATAGTGGTTGTTCTCGACCACGAACATGATCGGGAGGCTCCAGAGCGCAGCGAGGTTGAGGCTCTCGTAGACCACCCCCTGGCCGAGGGTGCCGTCACCGAGGAAGACCACCACGACCGCGCCTGAACCTTGGAGCTTCTCGGCCAGCGCCATTCCGGTGGCCACGGGCACAATTGAACCCTGGACGCCATTCGTGTAGAAATTTTCGCGGCAGAGGTGCTGGCTGCCGCCCTTACCCCCGCAAATCCCCGTCGTCCGTCCCAGCACCTCGGCGAAGAGGCCGATCAAGTCATCGGTGAACGCCAGGTAGTGACCGTGACACCGATGATTGCTGAAGATCACATCCCGCTCAGGACACAGGTGAGCTGTGATGCCAACGGCCCCGGCCTCCTGGCCGATGTACGTATGAGTCGTCCCCACCAGCTCGCCGGCGGAGTACAGCTCGAGCAGCGTTTCCTCGAAGCGCCGGATCACGAGCATCTGCTCGTACAGGTGATGGAGGTCCGTCACGGTGGACAGCATAGGTTTCGTCTCCGTGAGGACCGTGGTCAGCGGTCCCAACCCCCCGTCGCGCCCTTGTAGATCCCCTCGGAGCGGGCGAGCATGGTCGGGGTGCGTGCGAGGATTTTCAGGTCGAGCGCGAGCGAGCGGTGCTCGACGTAGAAGACGTCGAGCTCGATGCGCTCCGACCACGGCAGGGAGGCGCGACCGTTGACCTGCGCCCAGCCCGTGATGCCGGGTGGGACCTCGAGGCGCCGGCGCTGGTGGGGGGTGTACTGGTCGACCTGGACCTGGAGGGTGGGGCGGGGGCCGACGATCGACATCTCCCCGCGCACGACATTCCACAGGTTGGGCAGCTCGTCGAGCGACGTGCGGCGCAGGAAGCGGCCCATCCGGGTGATGCGGTCGTCGCCCTCCTGGAGCGCGAGGCCGGCACCCGTGAACTCCGCGCCCCGGACCATCGTGCGCAGCTTGTAGATCGCGAACGGCCGCCCGTCCTTCCCCACCCGCCGCTGGGTGTAGATGGGATGTCCGGGGGACTCGAGGCGCACGAGCGCGGCGAGGATCGCCACGACGGGTGCGGAGACGATCACCGCCGGGACGCCGATCAGGAGGTCGAGCGCACGCTTGAGGCTCACCGCGTCCCCTCCGCCGGCTCCCATCCCGCCCGCGTGCCGTGGCGGAGATGGTCGAGGAGGCCGAAGGCGATCGCCGCCGTGGTCAGTACGTAGTACCGGGCGACGAGGAGCGGGCGGCGCGGACAGCGGACGGCGGCGGCCGCCGCGCCGAGGAGCGCGACCTGCGCCGCGGCGGCGACGGCGTATAGCCGGCGCCGCGGCGCGAGGACGAGCGCGCTCACCAGCGCCGCCGCGTGCAGGAAGGGGGTCGCGTAGCGCAGGAGCCGGTGGGAGACGAGGAACAGGCCGTACAGCGGGCCCGCCCCCCGCGGGTCGAGCAGCCCGCCGTGCAGGACGATCGCCCAGGTGTGGTCCATCATCCGCCGCTTGCGGGCCCACTCGCCCTCCACCGAGGGGACCATCTTCTCCGTCGCCCGGGCATCGGCGACGTCGACGGCGAGCTTCCCCCGCTTCACGAGCACGTGGGGCAGGGAGAGGTCGTGGCCCATCACCGGGTCGACCTCGACGTAGTCGGCCCGCCGCACCGCGTAGATCGCCCCGTTGCCCGCGGTCAGCGACGCCAGCGCCGACTCCCGCGCCCGCAGCGCCATGTCGTAGCGCCAGTAGAGGCCCTCCTGGTTCGTCCCGGGCGGGTGGGACGAATTCACGAACGCCACGCGGCCCGCCGCGTAGGCCACCCGCGGATCGGCGAACGGCGCGAGCAGGGCGCGCAGGGCCGCGGGCTCCCAGAGCGCGTTGGCGTCGGAGAACGCGACGATCTCCCCGTGCGCCGCGCGCACGCCCGCGTCCTGGGCGCGGACCTTCCCGCCCCGGGGCAGCTCGAGGACGAGGTCCGCCCCCGCCTCCCGCGCCCGTTGAGGTGTCGCATCGGGGGATCCGTCGCAGGCGACGATCACCTCGGCGGGGAGGTCGAGCGCCCGGAGGTTCTCCACCCGCCGCGCGATGACGTCCTCCTCGGCGTAGGCGGCGACGACGATCGTGACCGAGGGCGGCGTCGCGGCCGGCGGCGGGGCGGGGCGGCCGGGCAGGAGGCGTCCGAGCAGCGCGAGCAGCGCGCCGTACCCGGCCTGGGTGTAGACGAGCAGGAGGGAGGAGAGCCAGAACAGGGCGGGCACGGGCGGCTATTGAAGCGACTCGTAGAGCGCGAGGGTCCGCGCGGCGATCGCGTCCCACCCGTACTCCTCGGTGGCGGCGCGCGCGGCGGCCGCGCCGAGCCCCGCGCGGCGCGCTGGGTCGGCGAGGAGCGAGCCGAGCGCCGCGCGCAGGGCGGCGGCGTCCCCCGCGGGCACGTGCTCGGCCGCCGTGACCTCCCCGAAGCCGCCCGCGTCGGAGAGCAGCAGCGGCGTGCCGAAGGCGAGCGCCGTGAAGAGCACACCCGACTGGTCGATCTCGCGGTAGGGCAGCACGGCGAGGTCGGCCCGGCGGAACAGGGCGGCGGCCTCGGCGTCGGAGACGAAGCGGGTCACCGCGCGCACGTTCTCCGCGAGCGCGGGCAGCGTGACCCCGAGCGGGCGCCCGACGATCCACAGCTCGGCCTCCCACGCCGGGTCCCACGCCTCCAGCAGCACGTCGAGCCCCTTGTACGGGCGCAGGAGCCCGAAGAACAGGACGACGGGACGGCCGGGCTCGGGGAGCGGCAGCGGCGCGGGCTCCACGCGGGTCAACGCGTCGAGCGCGCCGTGGGGGATGACGTGGACCTTCTCGGTGGGCATCCCGACCTCCTCGAGCAGCCGGCGGCGGCCGTGCTCGGAATGGACGACGACCGCGTCCATCCGGCCGTAGAGCGCGCGCTGACCGCGCAGGGCACCCGGCCGCGGCGCGCGCGGCAGGACGTCGTGGGCGGTGAGCACGAGCGGCTTCCCGCGCGGGAGCAGGTGGACGTCGAGCGCCGGCACGGCCAGCCACTGGAAGTGGACGACGTCGGCGCGCCACGCGCCCCGACGCAGGGCCAGCATCCCGGGCACGTGCTGGGCGAGGCGGGCGGGCAGCCGCAGGGGGCCGGGGGCGGCACGCCGGTAGAAGAGCTCGGAGCGCGCGTAGCCCTCGGGCGCGGAGACCTCGCCGTGGCGGAAGGGGCTCGTGATCAGCTCGACCTCCGCCCCGGCGCGGGCGAGCGCCGCGGCGAGCGCGTGATCGTAGGGCGGCGTGTAGGCCGCAGGGTCGGCGAGGAGTACGCGCACGGGTGCCCAGGGCATAGTGAACGTCTTCAATGGGCGTCGAGGTCTCCTTCTGCGTGGTCAACACCGAGCAGCGCGAGCTGCTCGAGCGCTGCCTCGACGCGCTCGCGGCCGAGCGCGACGCGCTCCCGTGGGCGACCGAGGTGCTCGTGCTCGACAACGCCTCGACCGACGGCTCGGTCGGGCTCGCCCGCCGGCACCGCGCGGTCACCGAGGTGATCGCCCGCGAGCAGCGCCGCGGCAAGGCCGAGAACGACACGGCGCTACTCCAGCGCTCCCGCGGGCGCTTCTGCCTCCTGCTCAACGAGGACTCCGAGGTGCTGCCGGGAGCCACGCTGGCGCTCCACGCCGCGCTGGTCGAGCACGAGAAGGCGGCCGCGGCCGGCGCGATGATCCTCCGCCCCGACGGGACCCAGCAGCCCAGCGCCTGGCGCTTCCCCGGCCCGCGAACGGCCTTCGTGGGCGCGCTGTTCCTCCACCGCCGCTTCACCGTGCAGAGCCGGGGCGAGGGGCGGCGCGAGGTCGACTGGGCGCAGTCGGCCGCGCTGCTGGTGCGCCGCGAAGCCGCCTCGCGGGTCGGCTGGCTCGATCCCGCGTTCTTCGTCTACTCCGACGAGGTGGACTTCTGCAAGCGCCTCCGCGACGCGGGCTGGGCCGTGCTCTACGTGCCGGGAGCAAGGGCGATCCACCACGAGCAGCTCTCCGCGGGGACGATCCCGGAACGGCGGATCGTCGAGCTCTCACGCAACCGCGACCGCTACATGCGCAAGCACCACGGCGCCCCCGCCGCGACGGCGGTCCGCCTGCTCACGGCGTGGACCTACGCGCTGCGCTCGCTCGCCGCGGTCGTCCTCCCGGGGCACGATCCCCGCCGCTACTGGCGTCACGTCACCGCCACGCTGTTCCCCGCACGCGGCGAGGGACTGCGCGAGGCGGCGTACGAGTACAACCGCGGAGGGAGACGACTGTGAGCTGCTGTAGGTTCGCGCCATGAGCACGCCTCACCCTCGCTGGATCCAATCGCTGGTCCTCTCCGTCCTTCTCTTCGCAGCGATGGCCGCCGACGCCTCCGCGGGCCCGCGGCCCGCCCCGTGGTCGGTCATCCGCTCCGCGATGCACCGCACGTACGAGCTCGGCCCCGGCGCCGACCCGGGCTTCGGCTCAGTGGGCAGGCGTACGGTGGTCTCCGACGGACGGGGCGGCTCACTCACCGCGATCGTCGGCCTCCGCAGGCCGAGCGCGGACGGGAAGGGACAACTCGTCTTCTTCTTCCACAACCGGCGCTTCCTGGGCTGGGACGCGCGCCGGACGAGCATCGCGATCTACCCGCCACGCGCCGCGGGGCCCCGCCGGTTCTCGATCCGCTACGTCCACTACGCGCGCAACGACGCGCTCTGCTGCCCCAGCCTGCGGCCGGTGACGATCCGCTACCGGTGGACGGGCTCGCGCATCGTCGGGAGCCGCCGTCCGCCGAACCTCGGCAGCCGGGTCCGGCTGCGGCGCTCCTAGGCGCCCGTGAGCTCCGAGATCGACTTGCTCTCGTAGACCTTCCCCGGCGTGCCACCCAGCGCGAGCAAGCGCAGGCCGTCGGGTCCGGAGATGATCTTCCGGGTCTCGGCCGGGCCGACGCGGACCATGACCTCCGGTGTGAGCGCGAGCTCCTCGCCACCGACCCGGAGCGCGCCCGAGCCGCGGAGCACGGCGAAGACCTCCTCCTGGCCGTCGGCGGCGTGCTCGTGCTCGGGGTGGCCGGTCGCGTCCGGCGGGAAGTCGAGGATCTGGAGGCCGAAGGAGGTGACGCCGAGCTCGGCGCGGGCCTTCTTGAAGCCGCCGCGGAATCCCGCTTCCATGTCGTCGATGCGCTTCAGCGTGTAATCGGCCATGGCCGCACCCTAGGGGTGCCGGAGGCGGCCAAATGGCCGCCGGAGGCGGGTCCCCAGTCGCGATAAGCGACACATGCTCTCAGGGCGCAGGCGGAGCAGGGCGGCCCGCTCCGGCGGGCGGAGGAACCCGGTGGCGATGAGCAGCGGTCCAATGAGCAGCGCCGCCGCCGCGCGCGAGAGCAGGCCCGCGGCGCCGGAGGTGGGCAGCAGCAGCTCGCCGAGCACGGCGACCCCGCCGCATACCGCGACGGCGTGCAGGAGACGGCGCCACTCGAAGGAGACGGGAAACAGGCGGCGGGTGAGCAGGTGCAGCACCGCGAGCAGTACGAGGTAGGCGCCGCACAGCGCCACCCCCGCCCCCGCCGCCCCGTGCGCCGGGACGAGCACCGCGAGGAGCACGACGTTCACCACGAGGCCGGCGAGGGCCGCGGGGAAGTTGCGCGTCGTCACCTTCGCCCGCCCCGCCACCGCCACGAGGACGAGCACGAGCCCGTAGAGCGCCCAGCCCAGGGCCACCCACGGCAGCGCGCGATGCGCGTCGAAGAACGACGGCGCCGCGAGCAGCCGCACGACCCACCGCCCGAGCAGGGCGAGCCCGGCCACCACCCACCCCGTCGCCGCCACGTAGTACGTGGCCACGAGCGCGTAGAGCCGCGCGGCGTCCACGTCGTCACGCACGGAGTAGGCGAGGGGAGGCCACGCGTACTGGAAGGCGCGCACGGAGAACACCACGACGCCCGCGAGCTTCACCGCGAGCGAGTAGAGGCCCGCGGCGGCGGGTGAGCGCATGTGGAAGAGCCAGTAGCGGTCGACGAGGTTCAGCGCGAAGACCGACGCCTCGGCGGGGACGGTCGGCCCCCCGAAGGCGAGCAGGCGGCGCAGCGGCACCGACAGCGAGGCGGGCACGGCGAACAGGCGCCGGCGCTGGGAGACCCACAGCCCGAGGAGCACCAGCGTCGAGGCCCCGTAGTTGCCGAGCAGCAGGCCCTCGGCGCCGCGGCCGAGCCCCACGACGAGCACGAGGGTCGCGGCGATCGTCAGCGCGACGTTGACGAGCGACGCCGTGGCGTACGTGCGCGCCCGCTCCTCCACCCGCAGCAGGGCGTAGGCGAGCTCGAGGTTCGTGAACGCCCACAGCCCGAGCACGGCGGCGAGGAAGGTGGGCGTGTCACGCTGCTCGACGATCGCGGACGAGAGCGGCCCGGCGAAGGCCGCGGCCACGGCGGCGAGCACGGAGGTCGTGACCAGCAGGAATCCGAACGAGCGCCGGGCCAGGGCGTCGCGCTCCCGCGGATCCTCCGTCTCGTACCAGAAGCGCACGAACGCCTCCCCGATCCCCAGCCGCACGAGGATGGAGACGAAGATCACCGCGGTGGCCAGCAGCTCGGCCACGCCGTAGTCGGACCTGGTCAGATGCCGGGTGTAGACCGGAAGGAGCCCTAGGGCAAGGAGCTTCGAGACGATGTCGGCGAGCTGGTAGGCGGCCGCCGTGGTCAGCAGCCGCTTCAGGTACCCCGCCATCGCTCGGCGACGCTAGCGTCCGCCCTCCCGTGGCCGAACCGCTCATGGTGCTGCTCCTGCCCGCCCCGCTGGAGCGCTTCATCCTCCGCGAGACCGCCCGCGACCTCCTGCGCGCCCCCGGCGTGATCGCCCTCGAGCCGCCGCGCGTGCGCTACGGCGCCCTGGGGCGGCTCCCCCCCGAGATCACCCGCGCGATCGCGGCGCGGCAGGCCAAGCGGATGCGCCTGCCCGGCCTCGTCGCCGCCGTGCTCATGTTCCATCCGCTCCAGCTCCCGCTCGCCGAGGCGCTCCTGGCGCGGTACCCCGACGCGGTGCTCTGGTACGCGCGCTGGGACCGCTACGAGGAGGCCTACGACGCCTCGCCGGCGTTGCGCGCCCGGCTGGCCGACCTGCATGCGCGGGCCGCGGAGCGGGCCGACTGGGTGTGGGCGGTGTCCGACGAGCTCGTCCGGCTCGAGCGCGCGACGGGGCGCGAGGCAGAGCTCCTCGTCCCCGCCCACGACGAGTTCCCCGCGGTGGCGCCGGGCGCTCCCGCCGCCGTCTCGCTCGGGCACCTGGGCTGGCGCACGGACTGGGCGCTGGTCCGTTCCCTGGCCGAGCGCCTGCAGGATCTCACCCTGCTGCTCGTGGGCGAGGTGCACCCCGACGAGATGAAGGGCGACGCCGACTTCGCGGCCTGCCGCGAGCTGCCCGGGCTCGTGTGGCTCGGCCGGCTCGGCGACGCGGCCGCGGCGCGGGTGGCGGCCCGGGCCGACGTGGGGATCGTCCCCTTCCGGGCCGAGCCGTTCAACGACGCGGGGCTGCCCCAGCGGATCGTGAAGTGCGCGCGCCAGGGCCGCTGCACGCTCGCCCCCGACCTCGCGGGGGTGCGGACCCTCGCGCGGGCCGTCACCGTGTGCCCCACCCTCGAGGACTGGGAGCGGGAGCTGCGCGCGGCCGCGGGGGCGCCACCCGACCCCGAGCTGCAGGAGTGGGCCCTCGCCCAGACCGCCGCGGCCCAGAACGCACCGCTGTGGGCGCGCCTGCGGGCCGCGGGGGTCAGCCCTCCGCGTCCTCGCTGATCTGCCAGACCGCGGACAGGCGGGGGCCGGCGGAGGTGCGGTCGACCTCGGCCCACGCCGAGCCGGAGAATCCCGTCGCATGGCCGAGGATCACGCGGAGGACCTCGCGGGCCTGGGGATGCTCGGCGTCGCCGCTGGGCGAGGCGTGGGCGACGGAGACGACCGCGAACGTGTCGGCGTCGTAGCGGGAGATGAGCGTGGAGGCGACCCGGTTGACGCCGGTGGGCGACGCGAGGGCGCCCGCCACGTCGGCGAGGTCGAGCAGCCGCTGCTCGCCTCCGGTCCACGCAACCGCGAAGGGCTCGATCACCGCGTCGGGCGTGGCGAGGGCGTCCACGCGCTCGTGGGCCAGGGCGCGCGCGACCTCGAGCATCGCCTCGAGGCGCGCGATGATCTGCCGCTCCTCCTCGCTCACGTGAGGAGGGATACGCGATCGGGTGCGAGGGGGATGATCCGCCGCGGGTTCGGGGCGAGAACCTTCACGCGCAGCGTCCCTGGGCGGTGAACGCTCCGCGCCGGGCGAGGATGGGCACGCCGGGGTCGAGCACGTCGGTGGCGGCGCGGACCCCGGCCGCCCGGCCGAAGCGCCGGATCACCCGATCTCCCGGCCCGACGATGATCCGGGCCCCCGGTCGCCGGGGGCCGAGCGCCGGCGCCGCCACGACCACGCCGGGGGGCGCCCCGAGGATCCACAGCGCGTCGGGGACGCCCTTGTAGGTCGGCATGACGATGGGCCGACAGGCCCGCACGCGCGCCACCGCGAGCACCGCCGCGAGGGCGGAGTGCGAGTCGCGCACGAAGCGCAGCTCGGTCCGCAGGCGGCCGGCCGTGCCGGGCAGGAGCACCACTCCCGCCACGAGGGCGAGCACCGCCGCCCCGGCCGCGCCCCGGGCCCACCAGGTCCGCACCGCCCCGGGCGCCTCGTCGCGGAACCCGAGCAGCGCGTGCGCGGCGAAGAGCCCGAGCGCCACCGCGGGGACGGTGAGGTAGCGCTGCTGGGCGGTGAGGGCGAGCACCGCGCCCGCCACGAACGCCGCGGTCCCCACCGCTAGGAGCGCGAGGGGGACGCCGAGTGCGTGCGGTCGGGCTCTCCCTCTCCACAGCGCGAGCCCCACCCCGACGACCCCGAGCACGAGCACCGGTGGCCGCAGCACGGCCGCCAGGAAGGAGACGAGTGCGCGCGGAACCTCCCCCGCGCTCACCTGCTCGCCGATCGACTCGACCACGAGCGACGTGCGGTGCAGCGAGAACAGGGGATCGCCGGTGACCGCGAGGTCGGCCAGCCCCCACAGCAGGGGCGCGAGAAAGGCGAGCCCGGTCAGGGAAGCCGAGCGCCACCCGCGCCGCCACGCCCACAGCGCGAGGGCGAGCAACCAGCCCTCGGGGCGCAGCAGCCCGGCGACGGCGAGGAGGACCGGCGGACCAAGCCCGGCCGGACGACCTGCGCGGGCGCGCTCCACCTCCAGGGCCCCGGCCCACGTCACGAGCGCCGCGAACGGCACGTCGACGAAGGCCTTCGCCGCATAGAGCCCCAACGACGTGCTCGTGCCCACGAGCACCGCCGCGAGCAGGCCGCGCGGAGCGTCCCAGACTCCGGCCCCCAGCCGCGCCACGCCCCACGCGAGCGCCACGAGCGAGCCCACCGCGACGAGGACGAGCGCCCGATCCCCGCCCCCTCCGAGCAGCGCGCACGCCCCCGCGACCAGCGTCCACAGCGGGTGCGGGGTCGGCGCCGCGTAGACCCCGTAGGACGGCAGGGCCCCGTGGACGAGCTCCCGCCCCCACACAAGGGCCCACTGCGAGTCGTAGCTCGGGTAGCTCGGCGCGAGGGCCCACGCGAGCACCGCGACGAGCACGACCACGGCCCCCGCGAGGAGCTCGCGCCGCCGCCGTCTCACGGGTCCGGCAGCGCGGCCGCGGCGCCCAGGAGCGCCCAGGTGGCGGGATCCTCGAGGAAGGCCGCGTAGACGAGCGTGTGGAACACGAGGGCCGCGAAGGCCGCGAGGAAAAAGGCGCGGGTGGGCGCGGAGCCCCGCCCGCCGTGGACCCCGCGCACGAGCAGCATGAACGCGAGCACCAGGAGCACCACGTAGAGCGCAAGGCCGGGCACCCCCTGCTCGGCGGCCACCGTGAGCGGGATCGTGTGCGACGCGGAGACCGCCGTCTGGCGTGACCCACTCTCCCGTTGGCGGTAGACGCGCGCGAACGACCCCGACCCCCAGCCGAAGACCGGCCGGTCACGCGCCATCCGCAGCCCGCCCCGCACGAGGTCGAGCCGGCCGCTGGTGGCGCGGTCCACCGAGCGCGTGGAGCCGAGGTCGAGCTTGAGCGCCTTCTGCCCGGCCACCACGATGACCACCGCGAGCAGGACCCCGACGAGCGCCCCCAGCCCCACGCGCCGCGCCTCCCAGCGCACCGCGGCCAGCACCGCCAGCCCCACGAGGAGCGCCGCGAAGCTCGACTGCGAGAACGTGATGACCAAACCGCCCCAGAGCACGGCGAGCGCCACCGCGAGCGCCAGTCCCGTCCGCGGCGCCCGCGTCCACAGCAGCACCGAGGTCGCGGCGAGCATCACGAGCACGAGGAAGCGCCCGAAGACGTTCGGATCGAAGAACAGCGAGTTGACCCGGAAGAACGACGAGAAGGAGTTCGCGTCGATCACCTTCGGGTTGAGCAGCAGGGTGCGTGTCGCGTACTCGCCGAACCCGACTCCGACGAGCACGACGGCGAGCACCAGCAGCACCGCGAGGCAGTTGCGCAGGAGTCGGGGGGTCCACTCCACCTCGGCGAGCCGCGCCCACAGCAGCGCGAAGGGCACGAGGAAGAACACGAGCGTGTTCGTGGCCGCCGACAGGTCCTTCGTGTACAGGGCCTGGAGCGCGTAGAGCACGACGAAGGCGAGCAGGGCCGCGCCGACGCGGCGCGCCGCGGGCCGGAGCGCCGGTGGGGCGGGGTCGTCGCGCAAGGTCTGGATCACGCGCGCCAGGGACGCCGCGCCGACCACCACGTAGAGCGGGGCGAGCAGGTTGAACGTCGACCCGCCGGCGGCGATCGGGATGCGGAAGGGCAGCGTGGCGACCACGAGCAGGGGGAAGACCTCGGGCCGGCGGCGCAGTGCGAGCGCGAGCGCGACGATGACCCCGAGGCCGGCGAGCCCGGCCACGGCCGCCACCGCGGGGCGGTCGCGGACCACGTGCCACTGGGGGGTGGCGGCCAGCAGCGCCAGCAGCAGCGCCGGCGTGAGGACGAGGGTCGCCAGCGTCCACCCGGCACGGGCCCGGGCGGTCGGGGCGAGGACCGCGGCGAGGACGAGGAGCGCGACGACCACGCCGCCCGCCTTCTCCAGTCCGGCCGCTAGCGCGAGAGGAGCAGCCATGCCTGGTCGACGAGCGCGGCGACGTCGGGGTTCCGGAGGCGGGAGGTGAAGCCCGGGAGGCCGACGCGGAGGATCCGCCCGGCCCCGAGCCGCTGGGCGGAGATGACCGGGGTGTCGGGATCGGGCCCGGCGACCGCGAGGAGGGCCGCGGCGGGGGGCTCGGTCACGGCCTCGTAGCGCGGCTGGCGCGCGAACAGCCCGCCGGTGGTGGTGAAGAGGTCGGCGTGGTCGGAGAACACGGTGATGTCGCGCGGGCGCCGCACGAGCGGCCCGAGGCGTGTCCCCAGCGCGTCGCGCGACGTGAGCGGGCCGGGGTCGACGAGCGCGCCGCCGGTGAGGCGCACCTCGCGCCGCAGGGTCTGGGGATCGAGCAGGGCCAGCCGCCCTCCGCGCGCCACCCAGCCGCGCAACGCCCGGCCCACGGCGGGCAGCTCCCACCTCGCCGCGCCGGCGAGCAGCACGCCCCGATGCCCGGCGAGTCGGGGCCCGCGTCCCCCGGGGAGGAGCCCGAGGTCGGTGGTGATCTCGTAGCCCCGCCCGTGCCCGGGGGCATCGAGCCGCGCCACCAGCGCGGCCGTGCCCGCCCACCCCGGCGGCAGCGCGGTCCGCGGGCGCACGACCGGCGCGGGCTCGCGCGCGCGCAGCGTGTTCGGCACCCCGTCGCCGTCGTCGTCGGCGGCGACGGTCCCCTGCCAGCTCGCCGCCGGCAGGACGACGAGCCGGGATGCCCGCCGGCCGGCGACCACGAGCGGCGTCCGGGCCCCGAAGCGCCCGGCGCGCACCGTGAGGACGTAGAGGCCGCCCCGCGCCGGCGCGACAAAGGCGAGGCGCACCCCCCGCCCGGACCCCCGGGCGGCGCGCCCGCCGCCGACCCGGCGCAGCATCCACCGCCAGGGCGCGCCCCGGGCGTCCACGAAGGCGACCACCCGCCGCCCCCGTCGCACGGGCACGAGCGGCGCCTGCACGGCGACCCCGCGCACGGTCACCCCGATCCCCCGCAGGCGCCCCGGGGTGAGCCCGACGTTCCGCGCGTCGTCGCGCGCGCGGACGCGCAGGCGGTAGATCCCCGGGGTAGCGGGACGGCCGCCGACCCGTCCGTCCCACACGAGGATCCGCGGGCCGCGGTGACGGCGGGAGACCGCCACCACGCGGGGTCGGACCCGTGAGGTCTCCTCCACCACGAGCGCCGATCCGCGCGCGGGGGCGCGCGCGAAGCGCACCCGCACGGCGTGCGCGCGGGCCGCGGAGACGATGAGCGGCGTCCGGGCGAGCCGCGGGTTGCGTCCGCCCACACGCAGGAGCCGGGGGCGGGGGGCGACGGTGTCGAGATGCCACGCACCCGGGAGGACCACCGTCCGGCCCTGATGGCGCAGGCCGACGTGGACCTGGTAGTAGGCGTCGGGCAGCCGCCGGCCGGCTTCGTCGCGTCCGTTCCACACGAGCCGCACCCGGTGCCGCGCCGGCAGCGACCGGTCGAGCAGCGTGCGCACCACATCGCCGTCGGCGTCCACCACCTCCACGCTCGCGTCGTCGCCGCGCTTGAGCGAGAAGGAGAGCGAGGTCCGGCTCGTGCGGGCCGAGCCCGGGGAGAACGCCTTCGGCGCGAAGCGCACCCCGAGGACCACGGGCGGCGTGCGCTTGATGCGCGCGGTCACGAAGAACGCGGCGAAGGTCGCGGCGACGAGCAGGGCGAAGGTGACGCGCGCGAGCAGCGTCACACCCCCACCACGGTCGTGTTGGGGACCTTCCAGTCGTGGAACGCGGCGAGCCCGCGCGGGTCGTGCGCGCACAGGACGACGCGGATCGAGCCCCCGTGGCAGACCACGAGCGCCCTGTCCTCCACCTCGGAGAGCGCCGCGAGCACCCGGTCCTGCTGCTCGAGCAGCGACTCGCCACCGGGGAAGCGCCAGCCGGGATCCGGCCGGCGCCAGGCGGCGTAGGCCTCGGGCTCGGCCTCCTCCACCTCGGCGAACAGACGTCCCTCCCAGCGCCCCCGTCCCCCCTCGCAGAGCCGCGCGTCCGGGCGCGGCTCCAGCCCGATGCGCGCGCCCACGAGCGCGGCGGTCTCGCGGGCGCGGGACAACGTCGAGCACCACAGCGCGGACACCTCGTACTCCGCCGCCACGCGCTCGGCCAGCGCCGCGGCCTGCCCCCGCCCCCGCGCGTTGAGCGGCGTGTCGCGCAGGCCCTGGAACCGGAGGGGAGGGCGGTTGTCGTCCGTCTCGCCGTGGCGTGCGAGGAGGATCAAGCCGTCCCGGCCCCGGCGGTGTCCGAGCGCACCCCGAGCCGCAGGGTTTCCAGGTTGAGCACGTGGGTCATGCCCTCCTCGCGCGGCTGGGGGGAGCGCGCCGGGAGGTCGAGGAAGCCGGTCACCGGACGGGGGCGGTCACCCCGCCCGATCGGCGCCCACGGTGACGACGACGTCGGGGCAGGGCTGGGCGCCCGGGCATGCGATGGCCCGGGTGGTGGGGTCGATGGGCGCGAGGGCGACCGCCTTCAGGGTCTTCGCCACCACGGTCCCCGCCTGCTTGCGGCCCGGAAGGAACGAGACGAGGGTGGCCGAGCGCGTCTGCTCGGACGCGTTGGTCACGGTGCCCTGCCTGAAGCCCCGGGCCACGAGCTGGTCGGCCAGGCGCTTGGCCAGGCCGGCCACCGGGGTGCCGTTGAGCACGGCGACGGTGACCGAGCCGTTGGAGAACGGGGCGGCGTTGCGGCCCTTGCCGACCGGCGTCGTCGGCGTCGCCCCCACCGCCGCACGCCGGGGCTTGGTGGGCGTGTCCGCTCCGCTCGAGAGGAGCTGGATCGCCCCGAAGGTGAGCGCGGCGACCCCGAGCAGTGCCGCGATGACCAGGACCACGGCCATCGGGCGCCGCCCGGATGCCCCGGCGGGAGGAGCGGAGCGGGGATCGGTCCCGCCCCCCGTGGCCTGGGCGGGGGCCAAAGGACGGGTCCGCGGGGGTGGCGGCGGTGCCGCCGCGCGGGCGGCCCCGGCCGCGGTGGCCGGCGCGGTCGGCGGGCGTGACGGCGGGATCTCGCTGTGCCCGTTGCCCGAGGAGGCGGCACGGGACGGGGCGGGGGCGCGGGTCAGGGCGGAGGGAGCGGGATCGGGGGCCGGCGCGACGGGCGAGGCCGGGGCGGGCGGCGGCACGAGCCCGCGGAAGCGCGTGGCCGAGAGAAGGGGCGGGGCGCCCACCCCCGCTCCGGCGAGGGCGAGCGGCACCGAGGACGCCGCCGCCGAAGGTGCCGGCGGCGGCGCGGGTGCGGACGCCGCCGGAGGTCGGGTCCCCGCCGGAGGTGCGGGCTTCTCGACGGGCACCGCGGGCGTCACGCTCGGGGGGGGCTGCGCCCGCGCTCCGACCACCGGGCTTCCCCCGGCGGTGCCCGACGCGGCCCGCGCCGCCTGCTCCTCGACCTCCCGGGCGCGCTCGGGCGCGCGCCCGGCCCACTCCCGCAAACGCTTGAGCTCCCGCGCCTGGGCGAAGAGCAGCACGCTGAGCAGCGCGATCCCGAGGATCGCCACGAGCCCGGCGATCGCGCCGATCTTCGTCGCCTCGGAGGACAGTGAGAGAGCGAGCACTCCGGGCGCGGCCATGCGGGGCGCGAGTCTAGGTCACGACCCGAGCGGGGCCGCTCGCGCGCGCGGAGGAGAGCTCTCCGACCTTGGCCGCCAGGGCGGCGGCGTCCCCCTCGAGCGCGAGCAGGTTCACCTCGGCGAAGGTCGCCTCCACCCAGTCGGGGTCGAGCGCGTCGTGCTCGGCGCGGAGGATCTTCTCCGCGGGCGTGGGCTGGGGGTGCTCGTAGGGGTTGAAGAGGTCCTCGTGGAGCTTCTCCCCCGCCCGGCGCCCGATCACGTCGATCGCGATGTCGCGCTCGGGCTCCAGACCGCTCAAGCGGATCATCTGCTCGGCGAGCTCCAGGATGCGCACCGGCTCGCCCATCTCGAGGACGAGCACCGCGCCGGACTCCACGCGCAGCGACCCCGAGCGGATCACGAGCTGTACCGCCTCCGGGATCGTCATGAAGTAACGGGTCATCTTCGGATCGGTCACCGTCACCGGACCGCCCTGGGCGATCTGCCGGCGGAAGATGGGGACGACCGAGCCCGAGGAGCCCAGCACGTTGCCGAAGCGCACGGTGGCGAAGCGCGTCCCGGGATGGCGCCCGGCGGCGGCCTCGATCGCCCACTCCGCCAGTGCCTTGGACGCGCCCATCACGGTGGCCGGGGACACCGCCTTGTCGGTGGAGACGAGCACGAACGTCCCCACCCCGGTCTCCCCCGCGATCCGGGCCACGAGCCGCGTGGCCAGCGCGTTGTTGCGCACGGCCTCCACGGGGTTGGACTCCATCATCCGGACGTGCTTGTAGGCGGCCGCGTGGAAGACGACCGTCGGGCGCTGGGCGCGGAAGACCTCGCGCATCCGCTCCTCCTCCTTGCAGTCGCCGAGAAGGGAGATGGCCCCGTGGAAGTGGCGGTCCTCCTCGAGCTCGCGCCCGATCTCGAACAGGTTGTCCTCGGCGTGGTCGAGCAGCACGAGCCGCCGCGGCCCCACCCGGGCGATCTGCCGGCAGAGCTCGGCCCCGATCGACCCTCCCGCGCCGGTGACGAGGACGACCTGCCCCGAGAGGTAGGCGCCGACGCGCTCGAGCTCCATCCGGACGGGCTCGCGGCCGAGGACGTCCTCCACCTGCACGGCGCGGATCTGCCGCATGACCGCGGGGCCGCCCTGGAGCAGCTCGAACACGGTCGGCGTCGTGCGCACGGGGATGGAGCGCGCCCGGCAGGCGGCGACCACACGGCGGCGGAGCGTGCCCGGGGCCGACGGGATCGCGACGATGACCTCGTCGGGCTCGGCCTCGTCGAGGATGCGCGGGAGCGAGTCGTCGAAGGTGGTCCCGAGGACGCGCAGCCCGGAGAGGCGCATGCCCTGCTTGCGTGGCTCGTCGTCGACGAAGCCGATGGGTCGGTAGCCGAGCTCGCGGTTCTTGAGCATCTCGCGCACGACGAGCTGGCCGCCCTCCCCCGCGCCGACGATGAGCACGTCCCGGGCGCCCTTCTGGGGGTGGAAGCCGCGCAGGGGGCGCTCGATCACGCGCTGGGTCAGGTACCGCGCGCCGGCGAGGCCGAGGAGCTGGAGCAGGAAGAAGGCGGCGACGACCCCCGTGGGGGCGTTGACCGACACGTCGGTGAAGCCCCCACGGATGACCACGGGGTGGAAGATCGCGATCGCGCCGACCACGACCCCCGTGGCGACGACGACCGCCTTGAGCACCTGCTCGTAGTCGTCGCGGGCGACGTAGCGCCACCACTTCTCGTAGAGCCCGAACAGCGCGAAGACCACGACGCAGGCGGGGACGACCCAGGGCAGGGTCTCCCACAGGAGATGGGAGTAGCGGCGCGGGAGCTGCGCGTCGAAGCGCAGGTGGAACGCGACGATGTAGGCGACGGCGACCAGCGCACCGTCGATGAGGATCTGGGGCAGCGAGTGACGGTGTACCGGGAAGGCCGCGGAGCGGAGCTTCCGGCGCATCGGGGGTGCAGGCTACCCGTTCTCCGGATGCGGACGAGGGCGTCGCTCACCGGCGCGACGCCACCGCCGCCACGACCTCCGCCGCCTGCCCGGGCCCGAGGACGGGGCTCATGGGAAGCGCCAGATGGGTGCGGGCGGCCTCGTCAGTGGCCGGCAGGGCGACCCTGGGGGCGTAGGCGCGCAGCGCCGGCTGCTCGTGGAGCGGGCGGCGGTAGTAGGCGCGGGCGCCGATCCGAGCGGCGGTGAGCGTCGCCGCGAGCGCGTCGGCCTCGGGGTGGCGGACGACGAAGAGATGCCAGGCGGGGTCCGCGCCCGCAGTCGGGGTGGGCAGCACGACGTGGTCGCCGAGCCCCGCCTCCACGTAGGCGCGCGCCGCCGCGCGGCGCCCCTCCGCCCAACTGGCGAGCTCGGGCAGCACCACGCGCAGCAGCGCGGCCTGGAGCTCGTCCAGGCGCGAGTTGTAACCCACCTCCGCGAAGGTGACCTTGTCCCGCGAGCCGTGGAAGCGCAGGGTCCGCGCGCGCTCGGCGACCGCGGGGTCGCCGGTGACGATCGCGCCGCCGTCCCCGAAGCCCGGGAGGTTCTTCGACGGGAAGAACGAGAAGGTCGCGGCGTCCCCCAGCGAGCCCGCCGGCCGCCCGTCCAGGCTCGCGCCCGCGGCCTGGGCGGCGTCCTCGAGGACGGGCAGCCCGAGCTCGTCGCGGATCTCCTTGACCGGGGCGACGTTCCCGAACAGGTCGACGGCGAGGACCGCCTTCGTGCGCGGGGTGGCGGCCGCGCGCACGGTCTCCGGGGTCACGCAGAACGTGTCGAGGTCGATGTCGCAGAAGACGGGGACGGCGCCCGTGGGCGGGATCGCCTCGGCCGACGCGTAGAACGTGAAGGAGGGGACGATCACCTCGTCGCCGGGCCCGACCCCGAGGGCGCGCAGGGCGATCGTCAGCGCGTCGGTCCCGTTGGCCACGCCGACGGCCTGCTCCACGCCGACGGCCAGCGCGAACTCGCGCTCGAAGCCCTCGACCTCGGGGCCGAGGATGAAGCGCCCGGAGTCCAGCACGGCGGCAAGCGCCGCGTGGAGGCGGGGGCGCAGCGGCGCGAGCGGGGTCTCCGTGTCGAACAGCGGGACGGCCACCGCGCGAGCCTAGTCTGGACCCGCGTGCTCTCCCTCCTGCCCTTGGCCTCCATCACGGAGTCGCTCGCGGACTTCGCCACGAAAGTGGTCCACGACGCCGGCCTGCCCGGGATCTTCGGGCTCATGACCGCCGAGAGCGCGTGCATCCCCATCCCCTCGGAGGCGACGATGCTCTTCGCGGGCTTCAACGTCGCGCTGGGCGAGTACTCGCTCTTCGCGATCACGCTCGTGGGCGTCCTGGCGAACCTGCTGGGCTCGTGGATCGCCTACGGCGTGGGCTACTTCGGTCGCGTCGATCTCCTTGAGCGCCACGGACGCAAGCTGCACATCTCCCCGGCGCAGCTACAGCGCGCGGACCGCTGGTTCGAGCGGTGGGGAGGCTGGGCGGTCTTCTTCTCGCGGATGCTCCCGATCGTGCGGACGTTCATCTCGCTGCCCGCCGGGGTCGCGCGGATGCCCTTCTGGCGCTTCTCGGTGCTCACGTTCCTCGGCTGTATCCCCTGGGTCTTCGCCCTCGGCCTCGTGGGCCGGGAGACGCGTAGGAACTGGACGGATGTGAAGGACGGCCTGCACTACGTCGACTACGCGGTGGCCGCGGTGATCGTCCTCGCCGTCGTGTGGTTCGGCGTGCGCTGGTGGCGGCGCCGCGGTGCGGCCGGCCAGGCCTCCGCCGATGCGCCTCACGGCGCCTGACGCCCTCGTCCTCGGCGCCCTGCACGGGCCCGCCGAGCTGCTGCCGATCTCCTCCTCGGGTCACGTGACGCTCGTGCCCTGGCTGCTGCGCCGGCCCTACCCGGAGCTTGCCCCCGACCTGCGCAAGGCCTTCGAGGTCGCGCTCCACGCCGGGACGGCGGCCGCGCTGCTCGTGGCCCTGCGCCGCGAGGTGGGCGAGGCGGTGGTCGGCCTCGACAGCCGGCGGGTGCTGCTCCTCGTGGGCTCCTTCGCGCCACCCGCGCTGCTGGGCTATCGCTTCGAGGGGCCGCTCGAGCGGACGTTCGGGACGCCGGGCTCCATCGCCGGTGGGCTCGTCCTCGGCTCGGTGGCGATGCTGTGGGTGGACGGCGCGCCGCAGGAGCGCCGGCGGGAGGAGGCGGGGCTCGTCGACGCGCTCTGCCTCGGCTTCGCGCAGGCCTCGGCGCTCGTCCCGGGAGTCTCGCGCAACGGGGCGACGCTCGTCGCCGCGCGGGCGCGGCGCTTCCGTCGCGAGGACGCCAACGCGCTGTCGCGGCACGTGGCGTTGCCGATCATCGCCGGCGCGACGCTGCTCAAGGTCGTGCGGCTGCGCCGGCGGGGACTGCCGCGGGAGCTGTGGGCGCCGTTCGCGCTCGGCGCGGGCGCCTCCTTCCTCTCCACGCTGGGCTCGACGTGGCTCATCACCCAGGTGGAGCGTGACCGCTCGCTCGCGCCCTACGCGCTCTACCGGCTGGGCCTCGCCGCCGCGGTGCTCCATAGGCTGCGCCGTCCATGAGCGACGCGTACGCCGCTGCCGGGGTGGACATCTCCGGATCCGACGCGGGGGTCCGGGCGATCGTCGACGTGCTGCGCGGGATCGACCCCGGCCGGCCCTCGCGGTCGGTGCTGGACTCGGGCCACTACGCGAGCGTCCTGCGGGTCACCGACGAGCTCGGCATCGCCCTGTGCTGCGACGGCGTGGGGACCAAGCTGCTCGTCGCCGAGCAGACCGGACGCTGGGACACGGTCGGCATCGACTGCGTGGCGATGAACGTCAACGACCTGATCTGCGTCGGGGCGGAGCCCGTCGCGCTCGTGGACTACGTGGCGGTGGAGGTGCCCGACCCGCGGGTCCTCGCCAGTGTCGCGCTGGGCCTGCGGGTGGGCGCCGAGGCGGCGGGAATCGAGATCCCGGGCGGCGAGCTCGCGCAGATACCCGAGCTCGTCCGCGGGCTCGACCTCACCGCGAGCGCGTTCGGGACCGTGGCGCTCGACGCCGTGATGACCGGAAACGCGATCGCGCCGGGCGACGCGCTCATCGGCATCCCCTCGAGCGGCGTGCACTCAAACGGGCTGACGCTCGCGCGCCGGGCGCTGGCCGGGCTCGGGCTCGACGCGCTCCCGCCGGAGCTCGGCGGGGCGTCGGTGGCCGACGCGCTGCTCGAGCCCACGGTCATCTACGTCCGCGCGGTCCTCGCGCTCCTGCGCTCCGGCGTACCGGTCCACGGCCTCGCGCACATCACGGGCGGGGGACTGGACAACCTCCTGCGCCTGGGCGACGGCGTGGGGTACGCGATCGAGGACCCGCTGGAGGTCCCGGCCGTCTTCGACCTCATTGCCCGCGCGGGCGGGGTCGGCGACGAGGAGATGCACCGCGTCTTCAATATGGGGTGCGGGTTCGTGGCGGTCGTGCCCGCCGAGGCGGAGGAGGAGGCCACCGCACTGCTCGCGGCCCGCCACCCGGGAACGCGGCGGATCGGCAGGGCCACGACGAGCGGACGTGTCGAGCGGACGTCCGACTCCCAGTTAGGCGTCCGCCCTCGCAGGAAGCCTTGACTTGACATGTGGCCAATAGGTCACCTATAGTCCCACGGGTGGATGCGGTCTTCAAGGCCCTCGCCGATCCGACCCGGCGGAGCCTGCTCGACGAGCTCTTCCGGAAGGACGGACAGACGCTGAGCGCGCTCGAGGCGCGCTTCGCGATCACCCGCTTCGGCGTGATGAAGCATCTGAAGCAACTCGAGGAAGCCGGGCTCGTGGTCACCAAGCGCCGCGGACGAGAGAAGCTGCACTTCCTGAACCCCGTGCCTATCCGCCTCGTCTACGAGCGCTGGGTGAGCAAGTACGCCGAGCCCTGGACCGCCGGGCTCAGCGACCTCAAGCACAGATTGGAGAGAACCATGGAGAAGGTGTACGAGATCTACATCCGTACCACCCCCGAGCGTCTCTGGGAGGCGATCACCGACCCCGAGATCCGCGGCAAGTTCCAGTTCGGCAACCGCATCACCTCAGACTGGACACCGGGCTCACGCGTCGAGATGACCCATCCCTCCGCCGGACTGCTGGGCGAGGGCGAGAACCTGGAGGTCGACCCCCCGCGCCGGCTGGTGGGGACGATGCGAGCGCTCTGGGGCGAAGACGTCAAGAGCGAAGGCACCTCGCGGGTGACCTGGGAGATCGAGCCGGTCGGCGATTCGTGCCGGCTCACCGTGACCCACGACCAGTTGCGCGAGGGCGCCAACAGCCAGCTCTACGGCGGCTGGCCGATGATCCTCTCCGGCCTGAAGACATGGTTGGAGACCGGCGAGGTCCTCACCACCCCCGGCTCACTCATGTACAGCTGAGCCGAACCACAGCGCCACGAGCGCGCGTGGTCCACCGCCAGACGGTGCCGAGTTAGCGGGTCTTCGCGCGCTTGCGGGCCCGCTTGCGGGCGTTGCCGCCGCGGCCCGTGGGGCGTCCGCGGGCGCCGGGGTAGCCGCTGTGGACGTGGGCCGCGGGCGATCCGGACTTCCCCACTCGCGTCCGCTCGCGAGTGATTCAGACCTACCACCTGCCCGACGGCGGCCGGGTCGTCGTCTGCTGGCAGTCGGGATACGCCGGGCCGCCGGGCCGGGAGGACACGCGCCTCCTGCGGGACCTGCTGAGCCGCTGAGCGGCGCACGCCGCGCGTGCGCGCTCGGGGTCACGAGTCGCCGTTGGCGTCGTCGTAGGCGTCAGCGAGGTCCCACAGCGTGAGCCCGAGCCCGCCCAGCAGGCGGATGAGGCAACCATCCCGGGTTCATCTGGGCGCGCGCCACGTCGCTCACCTGGCTCTCCGTCAGGCCGGCTGCGGTCGTGATCTCCCCGGCTAGCCGTCTACTCATCGTCTACATTGGCGAGCATGAGTTCTGAGGGCACCACGACCGTTCGGGTCCGCCGGCCGGACTCTGAACGCCTTCGATCGCTGGCCAGGAGTCGCCGGATGACGGTCATCGACGTGCTTCACTCCGCGATCGACGCGCTGGAACGGCAAGAGTTCCTGCGCGGGCTCAACGAGGACTATCGGGGTCTGCGCGACGATCCCGAGAAGTGGCAGCAGTACCTCGCCGAGCGCCAGGAGTGGGACTCCCTGGCTTGATCTGGCGAGGTGAGCTCTGGGACGTCGACCTGGGCCAGCCCGTCGGGCACGAGCCCGCCTTCGTGCGGCCCGCGATCGTGGTGTCGGTCGACACGATCAACAACGGCGCCGGCGGGTTGGTGCTGGTGGTTCCCGTCGGCTCGGCTGCGTACGGGCTACGCAGCCACGTCGAGCTCGAGCCCGGCCCGAGCGGGTTGGCCCACACGTCTTACGCCCGCTGTGACCAGCTTCGCGTGATCTCGATCCATCGCCTTTCCACTCGACAGGGGATCGTCGCACCCGAGCAGATGCGTCCGCTCGACCAGGCGCTCCGCTTCGTCCTCGATCTCTGAGTGACCGCGATGCTCGCTAGCGGGTCTTCGCGCGCTTGCGGGCCCGCTTGCGGGCGTTGCCGCCGCGGCCCGTGGGGCGTCCGCGGGCGCCGGGAGCCGCCGCGGGCTTCGGAGCGGGACCCGGACCACCCTGGGCGCCGCCCTTGGCTCCGCGCCGGCGCGGAGCCGAGCGCCGCGCGTCGCGGACGATGACCCACGAGATGCCCGCGATGAGCAGGCCACCGGCGAGGAGGAGCCCCATTTTCGCGCCCGCCGACAGGCCCCCGTTGTCGGTGCTGCTCGACGGCGGCGTGCGCACCGGCACCGGGGCCGGTGCCTGCGGCGGCAGCGGCAGCGGCGTGAACGGCGAGCTCTGCGCCGCGGCCGGGAGGGTGGGGGTCAGGACGAGCACCACGACGAGCGCGAGGACAGATCCGAGATGGCGCATGGAGCGCTGCCGAGCCTAGCCCGCCGACCAGAGCTCGCCCGTGAGGCGCCGCTCGGGCCGCGCGCGGCATTCCCGCGTCAGGCGCCAGAGCTCGGCCGCCGCCCGCGGCGCGGGGAGATCGCAGAGGGCCGCCACCTCGGGCAGGGCGAGCGGTCCCGCCCGGCGCAGGACGTCCTCCACCCCGGGCGTCTCGCCGGGCACCGCGGGCTCCGCCCCCGCCGCGCCCAGCCCGTCACGGACCTCCTCCCACCCGCCGCGCAGGTCGATCGCCGTTCCCGGCGCCAGGAGCGCCTCGGTCGTGTCGAGCTTGCGCCGCGCCGTCATGAGCCCGACGCGCAGACGCCGCAGGAAGGCTTTAGCGAATCCCTGCTCCCGGGCGGCGACCACCGCAAGACACGCGGGGAACGAGGACCGCGGTGGGCCCTCCCACCAGAGCCGGGGATCCACCGGCATCCCGCTAGCATCGCCCGCATCGAGCCACTCGGCGACCAGCGCCTCGGGCGGTCCGAACTCCCGGGCCAGGCCGCCCATGACGCAGGTGGTCCGCACCCCCGCGTCGAACTCCCGCTCGACCCGCCGTCGCAGCGGCTCCGCTCCCCAGGACCAGGGGCACGACGGGTCGGTCACGTAGAGGACGTCCAGCACCGCCGCATCGTGCCATGAGCGCTCTCGTCGGGACCCTGCTCTCCGAGCGCTACCGGCTCGACCAGCGCGTGGGGTCGGGAGGGATGTCCTCGGTGTACAAGGCCTACGACCTCACCCTCGAGCGGGTCGTCGCCATCAAGCTCATGCACCGGGAGATCGTCGGGGACTCCGACCAGCTCGAGCGCTTCCGCCGGGAGGCCCGGGCCGTCGCCCAGCTCTCCCACCCCCACATCGTCACCGTCATCGACTCCGGCGAGGACCAGGGGCGCCCCTACATCGTCTTCGAGTTCGTCGCGGGCGAGACCCTCAAGCAGAAGATCCGGCGCACGCGGGGACTGCCCGTGGGCGAGGCGGTCGCCTACGCGATCGAGGTCGCCCGCGCCCTCGGGGCCGCGCACGCGGGCAACATCGTCCACCGCGACGTCAAGCCGCAGAACGTCCTCGTGGACGAGGAGGGCTCGGCCAAGGTGACGGACTTCGGCATCGCCCGCACCCTGGACGAGGAGGGGCTCACCGACGACGGCCGCGTACTCGGCACCACGGACTACGTCTCCCCCGAGCAGGCGCTCGGCCACTCGGTCTCCCCCCAGTCCGACCTCTACTCACTCGGGATCGTCCTGTGGGAGATGCTCGCGGGCGACGTCCCCTTCCGCGCCGAGAACCAGGTCGCGGTGGCCATGCGCCACGTCCGCGATCCGCTGCCCGACGTCCTGCTGCACCGGCCCGAGGTGTCGGCCGCCACCGCCGCGGTCATCGACCGGGCCACGGCCAAGGAGCTGTCCCGGCGCTACCCCACGGCGGACGCCATGGCCGCCGACCTCGAGGACGCCCTGGCCATCGAGACCGCCCGGGCCGGGGAAGTCACCGGCGAGGCGACGACCGTCCTGCGCACCCTTCCCGGCCGTACGCGCCGGCGCCTGCCGCTGCGGCTGCGCTCGCCGCGGATCGCGCTGGCCCTGCTCGCCCTCGCTGCGGCCGTCGCGGTGGTCGCCGTCGTCCTGCTGGGCCGGAACGCCCACCGCGGGACCGGCCCCCCGGCCGCGAGTCCTCCCGCGCGCGCGCCCGTCCCGGTCCAGCTCGCCGAGGGGGCAGCCCACGCCTACGACCCACCCCCCGGCGACGGGGCCGAGCACTCCCCCGACGCGCGCTACGTGGTCGACGCCGACCCAAACACGGAGTGGTCGACCGAGAGCTACCGGGACCTGCAGCTCGGCAAGCCGGGCGTCGGGCTCTATCTCGACGCCCGGCCGGGCACCACGGCGAAGTTCCTCCGCGTCCGCTCGCGCACTCCCGGGTTTCCGGCCACGGTCTACGGGGCCGACGCGGGGCCGCCCCGGGCCATCGCGGGTTGGACGAGGCTCGGCGCGGCCGGGGACGTCGGGCACAGCACGGATATCCCTCTGTCCGGAGGCGCACGCCACCGCTTCTTCCTGCTGTGGATCACCAAGCTCCCCGCGGAGAAGTCCTCCGTCACGGTGTCCGAGCTGACGCTCTACCGCTGAGCTCCAGAGAGCGGCGGCAGATGGTTTGACGGTGGTCGAAGCGTTTCGCCTTTAGCCTGCCGCCCATGCGAGAGGAGAGGGTCACGGGCGAGCCTCCGCTGCGCCTCCTGCGGGCAAGCGACCAAGCGCCGTCGCCAGGGGGTCCGGTCGTGCTGTTCGTGCACGGGGCGACCTTCCCGGCCGGGCTGGCGAGCGGCTATCGGTTCGGCGACGGCACGTCGTGGATGGACGCCACGGTGGCGTCCGGGTGCGACGCGTGGGCGCTCGACTTCGCGGGGTACGGCGGCTCGGACCGCTACCCGGAGATGGCCGGGGCCACCGGAAAGGGACCACCCCTCGGCCGGGCCCCGGCCGCCGCCACGCAGATCGCCCGCGCCGCCGAGCACATCCGCCGGAGGAGTGGTGCCGAGAAGGTCTCGATCGTCGCCCACTCCTGGGGCACCCTCGCCGCGGCGCGCTACGCGTGCGCCTATCCCGCGGGGGTCGAGCGACTCGTGCTCTTCGGACCGATCGCCCGCCGGGAGCTGGGCGATGATCTCCAGCACCTGCCCGCCTTCCACGACGTCACGCTGGAAGAGCAGTACGCGCGGTTTGTCGACGACGTCCCCGAAGGCCACCCGCCGGTGCTCGAGGACTTCGAGCGCTGGAGTCGCGAGTACCTCGCCACCGACACCGGGGCCGATAAGCGGGATCCTCCCGCGGTTCGCATCCCCGGAGGGCCGACGGCCGACATCATGGCCTCCTGGGCCGGGTACTTCCCGTACGAGCCGGCAGGCGTGCGCGCCCAAGTGCTGATTGTCCGAGGAGAGTGGGACAGCCTCTGCACCGATTCCGACGCGGCGTGGTTGACCGCACGGCTCACGGGAGCGGACGGGGTTCGCGACGTGGTCATCGACCGGGCGACCCACCTGATGCACCTCGAGACCGCTCGTCACGAGCTCTACGCGGCGGCGACCGCGTTCCTGAACCGATGAACCACCCGGACCGTGGAGGGAGCTGAATGTTCGCCGTCTTGTTCGAGGTGCAGCCGAAGAAGAGCGAGTGGGACCGCTACCTCGAGCTCGCGGCGCGGCTGCGGCCGAAGCTCGAGGCGATCCCGGGCTTTCTCGAGAACGACCGATACGCGAGCGAGCGCACCGAGGGTCGCGTGCTCTCGCTCTCGCTCTGGGAGTCGGAGAAGGCCTTGATCCGCTGGCGGGTCCACGCTGAGCACCACGGCGTCCAGGAGCAGGGACGCTTCGAGGTCTTCGCGGACTACCACCTCCGCATCGGCGAGGTCGTGGTCGACAACGCCGGAGCGGACCGCGAGCAGACCCGGTTCGACGCCACGGAGGTGGGAGCGGCGAAAGCGGCGACGATCCTGGAGGTCGACCCGGGCGAGGAGGCGCGGCCCACGCCACCCGAGTCGCCCGAGCTCGTGGACGCCGAGTGGTACCGCGGACTCAACACCGAGGATGGGCACGTCCTCCTCGCGTCATGGCGGGACGACGCCGCCGCGCAGCAGTGGCTCTCGGAGCAACCTCCCGGCTCGCGCGGCCGGCGGATCCGCATCATCCGTGACTACGGCATGCACGAGCGACGCGAGGCGCCGCAGTACTTCCCCGAGGTGCGCGGCGGCCCCGGCGGGCAAGAGCCCGGTGGCGACCTGCGATGATCGCCCCCGGATGGAGAGCCCGCTGGCGCTTACTCCGCTGCGGCCGAGAGAGTTCTTCGGGACGCCTTGGTCGGGAGAGGGCGAGTGGACGCCGCGGCCCTGGCTGCGCTGGTTGCCGGCGCCGCGGCGCTTTCGCTTCCGCTCGTTCACCAGTCCGATCACCGATGAGCTCTGGCTGGTGCACGACACCACGACCTGGGACAACGGGCGTGAGGAATCCCATTCCTGCCCGTGCCCCTCCAGATCCTCGCCCACGACACCTGCCGCTGGGACCCGGCCCGCGAAGAGCTGCGGGACACCATCGAGCTCCGCTTCATGGGGCTGCCGCTCGGCCGCCAGGTCATGCACCTACGGCCCGACCCCGATCCATCCGCCGGCGGTCACGCGTAGCGATCCTCGAGGGCCGCCCACGCCTCCATGTCGTGACCGGGGATCACGAGCGCGTCAGGGTGCTCGCGGTCGTAGGCGCCGAGGACACGCACGCTCTCCTCGAACGCCGCGCGGTCGACGGCGCGATAGGGGCGCTTGCCCTCACGGAGCGTGGCCAGCGAGTAGACGGCGTCGCCCGCCAGCAGCGCGTCGCGGTCGCGCAAGCGGACGATGACCGAGAGGTGACCGGCGGTGTGGCCAGGCGTGAAGAGCAGCCGCAGTGACGCGTCGCCGAACACGTCGAGGACCTCGTCGAATCGGTCGCCGCCCGCCGCCGGTGGAGTCGGGAAGCGCACCAGCCGGTAGTCCAGGGTGGAGTCGAGCTGCGGGCGGTGGTAGTCCGCCATTGCGGCGGTGCGCGCGTGCGCGGCCTGCCACTCGGCGTCGGACACCAGCACGGTGGCGTTCGGAAAGTCGCGTAAGGCGCCGGCGTGGTCGACGTGCAGGTGGGTCATGACGATCAGGCGCACGTCCTCGGGCCGGATGCCGCGAGCGGGCAGCTGGGCGGCGATGGTGCCCTCGGCGCGCATCCGCACGTCGCGGAACACCAGCGCGTTGACCCGGCCCAGCGCACGGGTCTTCGCGGTCGCGACGTCGGAGCGAAAACCGGTGTCGACGAGCACCGCGCCGGCGGCCGGATGCTCCAGCAGGAAGGCCACGATGGGAGCGCGCAGACGGTCGCTGCACGGCACGCCTCGGGCATCGCCACGTCGGCGCACATCAGGGGGTGCAGCACGATGGTCGCGCCTTCCTCGCCGCCGGGAAGCGGCAATCGCGCCGGTGCGACCGTCACGGCTGTCGCTCCTCGAACAGCAACGCGAACAGCAGCTCGACGAAGTCCCCGTACAGCTCGGGCGAAATCGCCTCAGGGTCCACCAGGCGCTCAGCGGCCAGGCCGATGCCCAGCGCCCGGACGACTGCCGCGAGCCCGTCTGCGCCCAGCGGCAGCTCACGCCCGCGCAGGGCGGCCTCGCGCTCGATCAGCCGCGCCACCGTCGCGCGCACCGCGCCGACGCGCCGCGCGAACTCCTCGCGCAGTCGCTCGTCGCGCCGCACGTACTCGGTGAACTCCATGTGCAGCCTCAGCCGCCAGGGCTCGGCGTCGGAGCGGACCATCCACTGATCCGCCGCTGCGCGGGGATCGAACGCCTCGGTCGTCGCGTCCGTGCCCGCCCGCTCGACCTCGCGCGCGCGCTGCGCCGCGTACTCCTCGAGGACGGCCAGGAACAGCGCCTCCTTCCCCGCGAAGTGGGCGTACAGCGCGCCCGTGGTGACACCGGCCTCTACGGCGATCTCCTCGACCCGCGCCCCGGCGAAGCCATCGCGGGCGAACGTCCGCGCCGCAGCGTCCAGCAGCGCTTCCCGCGTGCGCGCCTTGCGCTCCGGACGGGTAAGGCGCGGCGGCGGGTCCGGCACGTAGCGAAATCTACTCGCGTAAAGGCCTCTATGCAAGCTCAGCGGCATCCCGCTCGCCACCGGGCCTCCGAGGAGGCCCGGATGAGCAACGTCCACAGGAGCTTCAGCTACTCGGCCGAAGCGCCGTTGCCGGTCGTCTCCCGCAAACCGGCGGCGGCGAGGCCGACGCCGACCACGGTGCAGACGATGGTGGGCACGATGACCCCGAGACCGGCGAGCAACGCGACGAGGGCGTCGAGATGCTCGCGTGCAGGCGGCGCGAAGCGAAGGCTCGGCGCCACGTCAAGACGCCTTCCGGGATCCCATCGGCGTGGCCCTCGTCGTCTCGGCGGTCAGCACGCGGGTGAGCCGGAGGAGGGTGGCGCCCATAAACTGTCGCCGGGCCCCGTCGGGCCCCCAGCCGCGCGACCGGTAGAAGCCCCTGGCCTGGGCATTACCCGCGAGCACCCAGAGGATGGCGGAGGCAAACCCGCCCCGGACCAGCTCGATCGTCGCCGCGTCGTGGAGGGCCGCGCCGTGACCTTGACCCCAGAGCTCGGGATCGACATAGAGGGAGTACAGCTCGCCGACCGAAGGATCGCGGTCGTCGTCCCGGACGGGGCCCGCGCCGGCGAACCCGCACAGCCGGCCGGCGAGCTCGGCGACGGTCACGGTCGCGTTCTCCGGTCGGGCGTCGAGAAGGCGCACCCATCGCGCCCGGACCTCGTCGGCGGTGAGCTCCGCCACCGCCTGAGGGCTGAGCGCGGGGCCGTTGCCGGCCCGGAACGCGTCGAGGTTGACGCGAACCAGCGCGTCGAGGTCGTCCGGTCGCGCGGCGCGCATGATCCTGATCGAGCGGTCGCTCGCGCACATGGCTCTGCAGCTTGACCGCACCAGGGCGATGAGGAAAGGGCGGGAGGCGTCCGCGTGATCTAGCTTCCGGTGATGGCTGGCGCCTTCCGTCACGGGCACTACCTGCTGGGTATCGAGGGCCTCGCCCTGCTGCGAGCGGGTGCCCGGCGCAGCCCGGACTCCGTCGCGGCGCGCGTCCGGGAGATCCGGGAGATCGCCGCGCGGCTCGACGACGCTCCGTACCGCGCGCGCCGCGATCTGCCCGAGACAGACGTCGAGGTGGGCTATGCGGGCTGGGCGGAGAGCTACGACGAGCCGGGCAACGACACGATCGCCCTGGAGGAGCCGATCGTCCGGACCCTGCTCGACGACCTGCCTCGCGGACGGATGCTCGACGCGGCGTGCGGTACGGGACGGCACGCCGCCCACCTGGCCGCAGCCGGACATCAGGTTGTCGGCGTGGACGCCAGTGAGGCGATGCTCGCCCATGCCCGCCGGAGGCTGCCCGAGGCCGATCTTCGCGTGGGCGAGCTCACCCGGCTGCCGCTGGAAGACGAGAGCGTCTCCGGTGCGGTGTGCGCGCTCGCGCTCAGCCATCTGCCCGAGCTCTCACCGGCGATCGTCGAGCTGGGGCGTGTGCTCGCCCCGGGCGGTCGGCTGATCGTCTCCGATCCGCACCCGTTGGCGACCGGGGTGCTGGGCTGGCGCGCCGTCTACACCGATCGCGCCGGCGAGCGCCGGATGATCCCCGAGCATCCGCATCTGCACGGCGAGTACGTCGCAGCGTTCCGGGCGGCGGGACTCGTGGTCCGCCGGCTGATCGAACCCGGGCTGACGCGGCTCCAGGCGCGCGAGCGCGCCAAGGGCGGGCACGAGGAGGCGTTCGCGCAGGCGCTGACCGGGCTCCCCGCGGTGATCGTGTGGGAGGCCGAGAAGGCGAGTGACTCAGGGGGCACCCACGGCGCTGCACGAGCAGATCGCGGCGAGCGCCCGCCGGGCAGTGGCCGACGGCACCCTCGCCGGTGGTGAGCGGCTCCCACCGGCCGGCGAGCTGGCCGCCGTCCTGGAGGTGAACGCGAATACCGTGCCGCAGGCCTATCGCAGCCTGCGCGCCGAGGGCCTGCTGGAGTTCCGGCGAGGCCGCGGAGTGCGGGTCCGTTCGGACGTGGTCGAGCTGGCGTCGGCCACCGACGCGGCCCGCCACCTGCTCGACGTCGGCAACGCGTACGGCTAGGTGCGGCCCACGTCGCCCGCCTCCAGCACGCCTGCCGCGGCCCCCTCGAGCGCGGGATGGCCGGAGATCAGCAGCACGGCGCCGTCCTCGCGCGCCACGTCGGGGTCGGAGGTGACCGCGACCTCCTCGGGCAGCTCAGCGGCCGAGCCGCTGCAGCAGCGCACGGTAGGGCTCAAGCACAGCGGGTGGAGCCGCGGCATCGCCGGCGATTCCACCGCCGAGGGTGCTCGGTGGTGGGCCGGGAGTGTCGGTTCGTTCCCGCATGAGATGTGGGTGGCCCGGATCGGCAGGACCGAGCACGCATCATGCCAGTGACGCGAGACGGCAACCGAGGGCCGCGAAGTACTTGCCCGCTCGCTGCGGAGAATCCCGGCGGGGCAGCAGCAGGACCGTAGTCAGATCGGCCAGCGCTCACGCCGGTAGCCCATCTCCCAGAACATCCACTCGTAGCGACTCGTGGTGGCGAAGTGCTGCGCGACGCTCGCCCGCTCGGCGGGGCTGAGCTCCGGCCCGAGCCGGTCGGTCAGGGCGATGACGGCCCCGACCACCGCGGCGAACTCCTCCCCGCCGTAGGTCTCGATCCAGCGCGCGTAGAGGGGATCGGGCGATCCCCTGTCCAGCAGGGCCTGGCCGACCTCACGGTAGATCCAGTAGCAGGGCAGCAGAGCTCCGAGCAGCTCGGGGAAGGAGCTGCCGTAGGCGGTGGCGATCAGGTAGCTCGTGTACGCCCGGTTGGTGGGCGCCATCGGCGTGCCCGCGATGTCCTCCTCGCTGAGGCCGAGGTCGGTGAAGAAGCCCGCATGCAGCGAGCGCTCCACCGCGATCGCCCCGGCGGCGTGCTCGTTGAACATCGCGATGTCGCCCTCCACCGGCGCCCGGGCGGCGGCCACGCTCAGCGCGCGGGCGTACTCGCGCAGGTAGTGGGCGTCCTGGACGACGTAGAACTCGAATGCCGGCCGCCTGAGGGAGCCGTCGGTCAGCCCCGTGATGAAGGGATGCTCGAGGATCGCCTCGTAGGTCGACTCGATTCCCGCCCAGAGCTCGGTCGAGAAGCGGTCGCTCGCGCTCGGTGCACCCGCCAGCTTGCTTCCGTGACCCACGATGTCCTCCCTTTCGTTGGCATGTGGACATCCATGAATACCGTGCGCATCATGCCGGGGCAGCAGCCAGGCGATGCCGGCGCGAAAGATCGTTGGGCGCGTTGGCTCGGCGAGGTCCGTCACGGAGGTGATCCGGCGGCCCTCGAAGCCACCCTGAGCCTGCTGGCGCCGATCCGGGATCGGGTCCTCGCCGGCGCCGGGCTCAACGGATCGGAGACCTTGCTCGACCTCGGCTGCGGCGACGGGCTGATCGGCTTCGCCGCGCTCGAACAGCTTCCGCGCGGCCGCGTGATCTTCAGCGACATCTCCGCTGAGCTGGTCGAACGCTGCCAGGGAATCGCTGCCGAGCTCGGCGTCGCCGAGCGCTGTGAGTTCCTCGTCACCGGCGCCGACGACCTCGGAGCGCTCGGGGATGGCTCGGTCGACGTCGTCAGCGCTCGGTCGGTGCTGATCTATCTCGATCGCGACGGGAAGCGCAACGCGCTGGCGGAAGCGGAACGGGTGCTCCGAGCCGGCGGACGAGCGTCGATCTTCGAGCCGATCAGCCGGTTCTCGTTCCCCGAGCCTCGAGCCGTCTCGCGTGTGCCTACCTGACCGCAGTCAAGTACTCAATGGTGTGCGTGCGCGACCAACGCAGTCCGGCGGTCGGGATACGCGCGATCAGCGCAGCGGCGTGGGCGCTCTTACCTGCGCGGCGGGCCTGGCCCGCGCTCACGGGTAGGCGGAGAGCTTCGGCGTACTCCGACAAGCCGAACGAGCCCGGCCGACCGCGGTGCTTGTCAGCGGCGGCGGCGGCCGCCGAAGAGGGCGGCGATCGCCCGGAACGGGGCGGTGACGATGGTGACGATCGCGTCCACGATGCGATTGAGGATTCCCCTGGCGCCGGTCTACCCGTTCTCTGATGAGCCGTGCTTCCCTCGTGAAGTTCCCTTGCGATGCAGCGCCGCCGCGTCGCCGCGTCGCCGCGCCGCCGGCGCTCAGGGCTCGGGCGACCTCGGGTCAGTACGCGAGCGACCGCTGGCGCTCGTGCCGGCGCAGCCCGAGGCCGACGAGCCGGTCGAGGACCTCGCGGTAGGGCACGCCGGCGTGGCTCCAGAGGGCGCCGTAGACGCTCGTGGCCGTCTGTCCCGGCATCGTGTTGAGCTCGTTGAGCAGGACCCGGTCCTCCGCGACGAAGAAGTCCGCCCGGGCGAGCCCGTGGCAGCCCGTGGCCACCCACGCCGCGGTGGCGATCCCCGGGATCTTCGCCGCGGCCGCCGCCGAGATCCGCGCCGGCACGCGGAGCTCCATGCCCCCGGGCGTGTACTTCGCCTCATAGTCGTACCAGTCGCGGGTCAGGACGATCTCCCCCGGCGGAGTCACCTCCGGCACCTCGTCACCGAGCAGGGAGCACTCCACCTCCACCGCGGACCCCCCGAAGGCGGAGGCCTCGACGATGACGAGGTCGTCGTGCGCGAAGGCGGCCTCCAGCGCGCTCCCGGCCTCCTCCTCGGCGGTCACCTTCGCGATGCCCACGGAAGAGCCGAGCCGCGCGGGCTTGACCCAGCTCGGCAGCCCGAGGCCCGCCACCCGCGCGAGCACTCCCTCGGTGTCCGCGCGCCACTCCGGCGCCCGGATCCCGAGGTACTCCACCTGCGGGATCCCGCGCCGCGCCAGAACCTCCTTGGCCAGCACCTTGTCCATGCACAGCGCCGAGGCGAGCACTCCGGCGCCCACGTAGGGCACGCCGAGGCACTCGAGCAGCCCCTGGAGCGTGCCGTCCTCGCCGAAGGGTCCGTGCAGCACCGGGAAGACGGCGTCGGCGTCGAGCAGCCCCCGACCCGGGCGCAGCTCGACCTCCTCTGAGCCGTACGTCCACTCCCCGCTGCGGCCGATGCGGACGTCGAGCACCTCGTGGCCCGCCTCGACGAGCCCCGTGCGGACCGCCTCGCCGCTGGCCAGGGAGACCTCGTGCTCGGAGGACCGCCCGCCGGCGAGCACGGCGACGCGGCTCACGGCGTGGTCGTGGGCTGGGTGGGGGTCGTCGTCGGACCCGTACCCGTCCCCGTGCCCGTGCCCGTGCCCGTGCCCGTGCCCGTGCCCGGTTGCCCGTTCGTCGGCGTGAACTTCCCGACGACGATCGTGATCGCGGCGCCCGTCTTCGCCTTGCCTCCGCTCGCCGGGGTCTGCGAGGTCACCTTGCCGTCCTCGGCGGCCGTCTTCACGGTCTCCGTCTGCACCCGGGTCGTGAACCCGGCGGCGGTGAGCTTGTTCGTGGCGGCGTCGGAGCCCAGCCCGACGACGTCGGGCACGGCGACGGGCGCCTCGATGGCCACGGTGATCGTCACGGTCGTACCCCTGACCACCGCGGTCCCCGCGGTGGGCGACTGGGCGAGGACCGTCCCCACCGCCTTCGTGCTCTCGAGCTGGGTCTCCGTCACGGTGAAGCCGCCGCTCTCGAGCTCGGAGCGGGCGCTTGCGCGGTCCTGCCCAATCACGCCGGGGATCGTCACGAGCGCCGGCCCGGTGGAGACCATGAGGCTCACGGTGTAGCCGCGGTCGACGCGCTGGCCCACGTCGGGCGAGACGGACACCACGCGGCCCTTGGCCACGCTGCCGGAGGGCACCTCCTGCGTGGTCACCTTGAACCCGGCCTTCTTGAGTTGGGCGCGGGCGGAGGCGAGGGTGGCACCCCGCACGTTCGGCACCGTGGCCTGCCCGGGACCGGAGGAGACGACGAGCGAGACGAGCGAGCCCTTCTTGACCTGCTCCCCGGCGAGCGGGTTCTGGCTGATCACCTCGTTGGCTTTCGACGAGCTCGGCCCGGTGGTGATGGTGACCGTCAGGCCCTCGCTCTGGAGCCGGGTGGTGGCGACCGCCTGCGTGTCGCCGACCACCTTGAGCACCGTCACCTTCTCCGGGCGGGTGAGCAGGTAGGCGGCGACCCCGCCGCCCGCGAGCAGGAGGAGCAGCAGGGCCAGCAGCAGCCAGCGCCGGCGGCGTGAGGGCTCCTCCTCCACGACGACCTCGTCCGGGGGCGGCTCGTCGGCGAGCGGCGCGACGGGAGGCGGCGTGACGGGGACGAAGGCGGTCGTGTGCGTGGCGCCCGCGCCCAGGCCGGCCCGCACCTCCTCCAGGGCGGCGAGAAGCGCGTCGGCGTCGGGGGGACGGCGGACCGGATCCTTCTCCAGGGCCCAGAGCACGACGCGGTCGAGCTCGGGCGGTATCGCCGCGTTGAGCGCCGAGGGCGGCGGCGGCGTCTCGGAGACGTGCTTGACGGCGATCGCCACGGCGGTATCCGCTTCGAAGGGCAGCCGCCCCGTCAGCAGCTCGTAGAGGATGACCCCGATCGCGTAGAGGTCGGACTGCTCGGAGACCGCGTGACCCTGGGCCTGCTCGGGCGAGAGGTACTGCGCGGTGCCGAGGATGGACCCCGTCTCGGTCATGTCCGACGCCCCCGCACGCGCGATCCCGAAGTCCGTGACCTTGACGCGGTCCTCGTCGTCGACCATCGCGTTGTGGGGCTTCAGGTCGCGGTGGATGACCCCGTGCCTGTGAGCGAAGCGCGCACCCTTGAGGATCTGCGTGGTGAGCTCGATCGCCCGCTGGGGCGCGAGGGGCGCCTCGGCGACGATGAGCTCCTTGAGGGTGCGCCCGGGGAGGTACTCCATCGCGATGTAGCTCGTCCCCTCCCACTGCCCGCGGTCGTAGATCCCCACGATGTTCGGGTGCTGCAGCCCCGCCGCGCTCTGGGCCTCGCGCCGGAAGCGCTCGACGAACTCGTCGTCCGCCGCGAACCGGTGGTGGAGGAGCTTGAGCGCGACGCGGCGCCCGAGCTGGGTGTCCTCGGCACAGAAGACGTCGGCCATCCCGCCCGAGCCGAGGCGGTCGAGCACGCGGTAGCGCCCGTCGATCCACGTCTCGGGGGCGAGCTCAGGCACCGGGCCCCAGCAGCGACTGCATCACGGCCTTGGCGATGGGTGCGGCCACCGTGCCCCCGAAGCCGCCCGAGCACTCCACGGTCGCCGCCACGGCGATCCTCGGGTTCTTGGCGGGCGCGAACGCGATGAACCACGTCTGCACGCCGGTGCCGCCCGGCGCGCTCGGGCACTGGACGTCCGCCGTGCCCGTCTTGCCCGCCACGTCGATCCCCGAGAGGGCGGCCGCGGTCCCCGTCCCCTCGCGCACGACGCTCTGCATCATCGTGTTGACCTGCGCCGCGGTGCCCGGCTTCATCGCCTGCGCGTACACGCTCGGTTCGATGCGCTGGCGTACCCGCCCGTCCGGATCCACGGTCCGGTCGGTGAGGTGGGGGCGCATGAGCGTTCCCCGGTTCGCCACCGCGGCGGCGACCATCGCCATCTGGAGCGGGGTCACCGCCAGCTTGTCCTGCCCGATCCCCATGCGGCCCACGTCGACCCGGTCGGAGGTGACGGGAAGCAGCTTGGAGCCCGCCTTCTCGCCCGACGCCACCAGCTGGTCGCGCGGGTAGTCGAGCGGCGGCTTGGCGTAGAAGCCCAGGCGCTTCATGTAGCGCTCCATCGTGGGCTTGCCGAGCGCCACGGCCAGGGGCCCGAACACGGTGTTCACCGACTGGGTGAGCGCGGTGGTCAGCGGGATCGGGCCGAAGGACTGGTTGAAGTCGTTCATGAGCGAGACACCCGAGACGGTCTGCGGCGAGTTGCCGTTCAGGACCGAGCTCGGGGTGTAGCGTCCCGAGTCGATCGCCGCGATCGCGGTGACCACCTTGAACGTCGAGCCCGGGGCGTAGTTGGACTGGGTCGCGCGGTTGAGCTCCGAGCCCCCGCCCGTGCGCGGGTGCTCGGGATCGAACGTCGGGTTGTCGGCCATCACCTTCACGGCGCCCGTCCGCGGGTCGAGGGCGACAACCGCGCCGTTGCGGCCCGCGAGCTGGGCCACGGCCACGCGCTGTGCCCGGGGATCGAGCGTCGTGCGCACCGCGTCGCCCTTCTGGTTCTTGCCCCGGAGCTCGTCGAGGAGGTTGCCGAACTCGTCCCCCGTCCCGGTCAGCGCCTGGTTCCGGGAACGCTCGAGCCCCGCCCGCTGGCCGAGAGCGGCGTTCGAGTACCCGATGGCGTGGGCGAACAGGCGTCCCGTGGGGTAGCGACGACCGAACGTCCCGCCCTGGGCGGGCACCGAGCGGGCGAGCTGCGAGCCGTCGTCGGCGAGGATCGCCCCGCGCTTGATCTTCAGCTCCTCGAGCACGACCCGCGCGTTCTTGGGGTTGTCGCGCAGGGCGCCGGCCTCGAACACCGTCCAGCGCGAGGTGAAGTACACGAGGACCGCGAACAGCGCGATCACGAGCAGGTAGAGCCGGAGGATCGGGACTCTCATCAGACCAACGGCCTCCGGCCGTCGGTGCCCTGCCTCCGGGCCCGGTCGGAGACCAGCAGCAACAGCGCGAGCAGGACAAAGTTGGCGAGGATCGACGAGCCCCCGAAGGAGATGAAGGGCAGCGTCACGCCCGTGAGCGGGATCGCCTTGGTCACCCCGCCCACGATCACGAACACCTGGAGGGCGAAGACCGCGGTCAGGCCCGCGGCCAGCAGCCCCGAGAAGGAGTCCCGGGCGAGCATCGCGATCTTGAAGCCACGCTCGACCACGAGCAGGTAGGTCAACAGCACGGCGCACGCCCCGAACAGCCCGAGCTCGTTCGTGATCACCGAGTAGATGAGGTCGGTCTGGGGCGCGGGCAGGAAGAACTTGCCGTTGGGCAGCGTGAGCATCGCCTGCCCGAAGCCCTGCCCGAACAGCCCCCCGTCGGCCTGGGCGAAGAGGGACTGGGCGACCTGGTAGGAGCCGCCGGTGGCGTTGTAGAGCTTCGTGTTGAACGGGTGCAACCACGTGTCCACGCGCTGCTGCACGTGGCCCACGTGGGTGGCGAAGAACCACGCCCCCGCGCCGAACATCCCCAGGCCAATGGCCACGAACGAGAAGCGGTTCGTGGCGACATAGAGGATCGCCAGGAACCCCCCAAAGAACATCAGCGACGAGCCCAGGTCGCGGATGAACACGAGCAGGACCATGGCCGCCCCCCAGACCACGAGCAGCGGCCCGAGGTCCTTCACCCGCGGGATGTTCATCCCGAGCACGCGCCGGCCACCCTGGACCAGCACCTGCCGGGTGTCGCGCAGGTAGGAGGCGAGGAAGATGACGATCGCGAGCTTGGCGAACTCGGCGGGCTGGAACGCGCCGACGAGGGGGAACTTGATCGCGAGATAGGCCCCGTTGACGGGGGCGCCGATTCCCGGCACGCGCGGGAGCAGGAGCAGCCCGATCCCCGCCAGCGCGATCACGTAGCGGTAGCGCTCGAGGCGCCGGTAGTCGCGCAGGAACACGAGCGTGGCGGCGAACAGGACGAGCCCGAAGACGAACACCGTGGCCTGCTTGCGGGCCAGCGTCTCGTCGATCCGGTAGAGCATCACGAGCCCGAAGCACGCGAGCACGGCGACGAGCGGGAAGAGGTAGGGGTCGGCGTAGGGCAGCGTCAGCCGGATGACGACGTGCGTGGCCAGGCAGAGCCCGAGGAAGATCAGGCCGTAGGTCACCGACCCGTTCGAGATCGCCTTGTTGTCGGCGACCTGCCCGTGGGCGCCCTGGATGAGGATCGCCGCGAAGCCGGCGGTGACGAGCAGCGAGGCGGGGATGAGCGCGAGCAGCTCGCGGTTGCGAGCGCTCACTTCGCCGCCAGCTTCCCGAGCTCGAGCTGGTCGACGAGGTCGCTCGCGTCGGCGTGGGAGCGCAGCTTGTGGTCGGTGATGACGTTGCGCCCCGCCCGGGGCACGGAGGTGAGCGGCACGCCCGAGACGTAGAAGGTCTCGTACATGTCGGCCCCGAAGGGACCCGAGATGGGCAGGCCGCGGAAGACGGCGACCCGGCCCTGGTCGTCCGTGCCCACGAAGAACACCTGGCGGGAGGCGAGCCACGCACCCGTGAGGACGAGTCCGAGGATCACCACGAGGGCGACGAGCGGGGCCAACCGCGGCCGGCGGCGCCGGCGGCGCGCTCCGCCCGACACCTCCGCGCCCGCGGGACGCGGCTGACGGCGCGACGCCCGGACCTCCGAGGCCGCCCGCGGCCGGGGCGGCGCGGCGACGGCCGCCGAGGCGCCCGTGGGCTGCTCGTCCGCGTCCGCGTCGCCCTCCCCCTCCACACGGAACAGGACGACGGTGATGTTGTCGCGCCCGCCCGCCGCGTTGGCGGCGTCGATGAGCCGCTCGCCGGCCTCGCGCAAGCCCTCCGAGCCGCTGACGATCCGCCCGAGGGTCTCCTCGTCGACCATCCCGGTGAGGCCGTCGGAGCACAGCAGGAACATGTCGCCGTCGCGCAGGCGCACGCTCTGGGTGTCCACCTCCACCGCGGGCTCGGGCCCCAGCGCGCGCGTGATCACGGAGCGCTGCGGGTGGACGGCCGCGGAGGCCTCGTCGAGCTTGCCCTGATCGATGAGGGCCTGGACGAGCGTGTGGTCGCGGGTGAGGCGCTCGAGCTCGCCGTGACGGACGCGGTAGAGACGCGAGTCCCCGACGTGGGCCACGGCGAGGTCATCGTCGTCCACGCGCACCGCGGTGAGCGTCGTGCCCATGCCCGCGCGCTCGCGGTCGCGGCGCGAGAGCTCGTGGATCCGGGCGTTGGCGGCGTGGGCCACGCGCGCGAGTCGTTCCTCCGTCGAGGCGCCGTCTCCCAGCCCCTGGCCCAGGCACTCCACGGCGAGGTGGGAGGCGACCTCGCCCGCCTGCGCCCCGCCCATCCCGTCGGCCACCGCGAACAGCGGCGGGGCCTCGAAGTAGGAGTCCTCGTTGCCGCGGCGCTGGCGGCCGGTGTCGGTGAGGGCGACGTGCTCGACGATCCTCATTGGGCGAAGGTGAACTCCGAGTCGCCGATGCGGATCACGTCGCCGGGGTGCAGCGGCTGCGGGCCGTGGACGGCCTCGCCGTTGAGGAAGGTGCCGTTCGTGGAGCCGAGGTCCTCGAGCACGAGCACGGGCCCCTCGCGGACCACCCGGGCGTGCTGGGAGGACGCGAAGGGATCCTCGAGCACGATCTCCACGTCGCCCCGTCCGAAGGTCACCCCGTCGTGGAGATCGTAGACCATCCCGGGGTCGTGGCCGGGGGCCTTCTCGACCACGAGCCGCGGCTCGCCCCCGTCGTCGCCGAAGGGCGCCGAGGCGGCGTGCAGCGACGTGGCGTCGGACGCCGTGCCGCGCCCTCCGTCCTCGCGCACCGCCCCGCCGCGACGCAGGTCGCGCAGCGCGGACCGGGCCACCCAGAGCAGGAACAGGTAGAGCACGAGCAGGAAGCCGAACTTCAGCGCGACGGAGATGGGCTCGAGCATGGCTAGGACTGCTCGAAGGTGACCCGCGAGTGGCCGAGCTCGATCACGTCGCCGGGCGCGAGGACGCGGGGACGCTCCACCTTGACCCCCCCGATGGCCACGCCGTTCGTCGAGCCGACGTCGGAGAGGACCCAGGAGCCACCACGCGGGCGGATCTCCGCGTGGCGGCGGGAGATGTTGGGATCGGCGAGCACGACGTCGCACTCCCGCGAGCGCCCGAGGACGGCGCCGCCCGCGCCGATCACCACCCGCTTGCCGTCGTGCACGACCGCCGCGGTGGACTGCCGCGCCTGGGCCCGCTCCTCCAGGGGCTGCGCGAGGCGCTCGGCGGTCGAGTAGACCATCGTGTTGCCCGCGTCGCCCTGGGCCGGTTCCACCGCCCCGGCGTGCTGCGAGACGAGCCGTGCCTGGATGCCGAACTCCCCGAGTGAGAGGCGCTGGTCGGTCTTGAACTCGATGACGGGGCGGGAGAGGAGGGAGTAGCGCTCGCGACGCGCGTGCTCGAGCAGGTAGCCCGCGAGCTCGGCCCGCAGCGCGTCCTGCATCTCGTGGAGGCGGTCGGCGTCGGCGGGCGAGAGCCAGACGGCGTACTCGTTGGGGACGTAGGTGCGCGAGAGCGAGGGCGACTTGTGCTCCTCCATCTCACGGGCGAGCTTGCGGGCGATCTCCACCGGGCGGACTTCCGAGCGGAAGGCGCGGGAGAACGTCCCCTCCACGAGGCCCGCGATCTTCGACTCCAGGCTCTTGAGCACGCTCATGGGGTGCGCGGGGGAGCGCTCGGCCATGCTAGGGAAGACACGCCGACCGCCGCCACTCCCGCGGCGAGGGCGGCGAGGGCGATCGGGACGGACGCCACCGAGGCCGTGGCGGCGGCGAGGGCGAGCGCCCACACGAGGGGACCGAGCACGCGGTGGGTCCGGGCGGTGAGCGGCAGGAGCGCGGCGGCCACGGCCCAGAGGACCACGAGCCCGAGGCGCGGATCCTGCAGCAGGGGCCGCAGGACGTTGTCCAGGGCGCCGGCGAGGGCCCGCCGCCAGCCCGGGGCGGGCAGCGGACCGCCCAGGAGCTCGCGGCGCGCGAGCGGCTCAGCGAGCAGAAGCCACCAGGCGGCGAGCGCGGCGAGCGCGGCGCGGCGCACCGGCGTCCGGGCCAGCGCGGCGAGCGCCGGGGCCGCCGGGGCGAGGCCGAGGAGGCCGAGGAGGGGAGCGAGGGCGGGGAGCGACCACAGCGCCGGGGCGCGGGGAAGCAGCACGGGCGGGGCGGCGAGGGCGGCGGCGAGCACGAACGCGGCGCCGTGCTCGTGGAGGTGGAGGAACACCCAGCCCACCGCGACGAGCGCCCCGACCAGCCACGCCAGCCGGGGCAGCAGGAAGACGCAGACGGCGGCCGCGAGCGCCGCCGCGGGCGCGACGCCGGGAGCGTCCAGGAAGGTGGTCCCGAGCGACGCCAGTCCCCCTGCCGAGACGGCGGCCACCACCCGGACGGGGAGCTGGCGCGCGCGGCGGGGCTCGTCGAGCTCGTCCCATACCACGGGTTGCCCCGCCCGGATCGCGCCGCGCCCGTCGTGAGACGACTTCCTCCCGCCGCGCGGCGCCTGGCGGCGCTGGAGCGGCAGGGGGGGCACACGACGCGTCGGCGTCGGCGTCGGCGCCGGCGCGTCGCGCGGGCGGGTCCACCCCGGGTCGTCCCCGAGCGCGGGCAGGGCGGCGGCGAGGGCCTCGCGCAGCTCGGGCAGCTCGAGCCGGAAGTCGGGATCAGGGTGCAGCGCGGTGTCCAGTGCCTCGCCGAGCGCCCCGGGCAGGTCGGGGCGCCGCAGGGCGAGGGGCGGCAGCGGCTCCCCGAGCCGACGCGCCGTGGCCGCGGGCGTGGCCGCGCGGACCGGGTTGTCGCCCGTCCATCCCTCGTAGAGCACGAGGGCGAGCGCGTAGACGTCGGCCACCGGGGTCACCCGGCGGCCCTCGGCCTGCTCGGGAGCCATGTAGGCGAGCGTTCCCACGACATCGCCCGTCACCGTGAGCGGGTCTCCCCCCGTGACATGGGCCACCCCGAAGTCACAGAGCTTCGCCGGCGGCGCGCCCGGCCGCTGCTCCTCGGGGACGAGCACGTTGCCCGGCTTGACGTCGCGGTGCACGACCCCGCGCTCGTGGGCGTGCGCGAGCGCCCCGGCCAGGGCGAGGCCGATCTCGGCGACGTCACGGTCCGACAGCGCGCCCTCGGCGAGGAGCGCGGAGAGCGGGCTGCCACGGACCCACTCCGAGACGAGGTAGGCGGCGTCCGCGTCACGCGCGGCCTCGTAGAGGGCGACGATCGCGGGGTGCGAGAGCCGGGCCGCGGCGATCGCCTCGCGCCAGCCGCGGTCGGCGCCGGGGCGGGCGGGTCCCAATCTCTCCACGGGTACCACCTTGATCGCGACCTGACGCCCCAGGCGCTCGTCGCGCGCGAGCCAGACCGTCCCGAACGCCCCGGTCCCGAGGCGGCGCACCGGCTGGTAGCGGTCGAGCAAGAGCCCACGGGGGACCACCTGCCCCGTCGCCGCCGTCGCATCCATGCCGTCTTCGCCTTCGGGCAACCCTCTCCATCCTCCTCTTCGCCGCAACGAAACACCCGGATGCCGCCGCGCGCCGTGTCAGGATGGTGCCGTCCACCCTCCGAGAGGAGCTTCGACCCTGTCGTTCTTCGACGACGCCGACGCCCCCCGTCGAGCCGGGCCGCGCCGCCCCGCGGCCCGCCGGACGGGCGGAGCGACCCGGCAGCCGCGCCCCCGCCGGACCCAGCCCCCCCGTCGCTCGGGGCCGGGCTCGGGCTCAGGCGCCGATGGTGAGCTCTCCGAGGTCCGCCGCCGGCAGCTCGTCCTGGGCGCGGGGGTCGTGGTCGTCCTCATCATCCTCGTGCTCGGGGTCCGCTCGTGCACGTCCTCGGCGCGCAAGCGCGGGCTGCGCGACTACGCCACGAACGTCTCGAACATCATCCGCAAGTCGGACTCCGACGTGTCCACCCCGCTGTTCCGCTACCTCGAGGGCACGGGCGCCACGGCCACGAACGCGGGCTTCAACCTGCAGAACCAGATCAACAACCTCAAGGTCGAGGCCGACACCGAGCTCTCCCGGGCGTCCGCGCTCGACGTCCCGAGCGAGGCGGACGAGGCCCAGCGCTGGGTCCTGACCACGTTGGAGCTCCGCCGCGACGGCGTCCAGCGCATCGCCGAGAAGGTCCAGGAGGTACGCGGCAACGCGGGGGAGAGCGCGCTCCGCTCCATCGCGGGGCAGATGCGCGCCTTCGACGCCTCCGACGTCCTCTGGTCCCAGCGGGCGATCCCGCTCATCGACTCCGCGCTCAAGGAGGCCGGCGTCTCGCCCGAATCGGCCCCCGTCGCCCGCTCGAGCTTCCTCAGGGACTCCGCGTGGCTCAACCCGACGTTCGTGGCCTCCCGGCTCGGCTCGGCCTCCGCGGGGGGTGGGGGCACGGGTGGACCGGCGGCGCCGGGCACGCACGGGCACGCCGTGAGCTCGGTGACCGTCGGCTCGACCACGCTGAACGCCGCGGCGGTGAACCGGCTCCCCGCCTCTCCCGCGCCCGTCTTCGTGGTCAGGATCGCGAACCAGGGCGAGAACGACGAGCGCAACGTGCGCGTGCGGGTCGAGATCCCCGGCAGCGGCCCGGTCGTGCGCACGATCCCGCTCTCGGCGAAGGGGCAGGAGAGCACGGCGCCCGTCGCGCTCACGAAGCCCCCGGCCGTGGACGGGTCCGTCGTGCGGGTGACGGTGTCCGTGGTGCCCGTCCCGGGCGAGAAGACCACGAGCAACAACACCCAGACCTACCAGGTTCTGTTCACGCGCTAGCGTCCCGCGGTCGTGGACGGGCTGACGGACACCACGGGGATCGTCGCGCTCGCCGCGGCGGGGGTGGCTCTCGCCGCGCTCGTCCTCGCCGCGGTCCTGGCGGTGCGCCTGCGCCGCCTCCGAGCCGCCCAGACCATGCTCCTCGGGGACGACCGCCAGGATCTCGTCGCCCACGCGGCCGGGCTCGAGCGCGACTACGCCGCGCTCCACGCCTACGTCGAGGACACGCTCGGGCGCCTGCACGAGCGCGTGGCCACGACCGAGGGGCGGCTCGACGGGACGATCGCGCACCGTGCGCTCGTGCGCTACGACGCCTACGGCGAGATGTCCGGGCGGCAGTCGACGACGCTCGCCCTCCTCGATGCGCGGCGCTCGGGCCTGGTGCTCTCCTCGATCCACCACCGCGACTCGGCACGCATCTACGCCAAGCAGGTCCACGACGGGAAGTCGGAGATCGAGCTCTCGCCCGAGGAGGACGAGGCGGTGCGGGCGGCGCTGAACTCCAGTTCGACTCCCGAGTGAAGATCGCCTACCTCGGGCCGGACGGGACGTTCTCGGCCGAGGCCCTGCGTCACACGGTCGACGCCGCCGCCCACGAGCTCGTCCCGGTGCCCGGGATCTTCGAGGCGGTCATGGCGGTGGCGCACGGGAAGGTCGACCGGGCGCTCGTGCCCATCGAGAACTCCCTGGAGGGCGCCGTGAACGCGACGCTCGACGCGCTCGCCGTCGAGACGCAGGACGTGGCGATCGTGGGGGAGGTGGTGCACCCCATCCGGGTCTGCCTGCTCGTGGCGGCCGCCCGGGCGGGTGGCGCGACCCCCTCGCTGGACGAGATCACCGAGGTCGTCTCCCACCCGCAGCCCGCCGCGCAGTGCGCGGGGTTCCTGCGCACGCGCCTCCCGGGCACGCCGGTCGTGGCCGCCGCGTCGACCGCCGAGGCGGTCCGCTCGGTCGGAGGGGACGGGTCGGACCCGCCCACCCGGGCCGCGCTCGGCACGCGACTGGCCGCCCAGCTCTACGGCTGCACGGTCCTGCTGACCGGAGTGGAGGACGTCCCCGACAACGAGACACGGTTCGTCTGGCTCGCCCCGCGCGGCACCCCGCCCGAGGGAAGCGGGCCGTGGAAGACCTCGCTCGTGTTCTGGGGCGTCGGCGCCGAGGCCCCGGGCTGGCTCGTGCGCTGCCTCTCGGAGTTCGCCTTCCGCGGGGTGAACCTCGTGCGGATCGAGTCCCGCCCCCGCCGGCAGGGGCTGGGCCGCTACATGTTCTTCGTCGACTGCGAGGGACGCGCGGACGACGGGGAGGGCGGGGCCGTATCCGAGGCGATCGCGGCCCTCCAGGGCCAGGCCGAGCACGTCCGCACCCTCGGGAGCTATCCCGTGGCGTAGGTAGAATCGCCCCTCAAGGTAGGGCCGTGCCCATGACCGCCACCATCGACCCAGCGCCGCTCAGGCTCGCGCCGCCTCTGGAGCACCAGCGGCGCGGGCGGGATTCCGGGCGGGTGCTCGTCCTCAACGCGACGTACGAGCCGATCAACGTCTGCACCGTCCGGCGGGCGATCGTCCTCCTGCTCAAGGAGAAGGCGGAGATGCTCGAGCGCGCCGAGGCCGAGCTGCACGCCGGCTCGCTCACCGTCCCACGCCCCGCGGTCATCCGCCTCGTCTCCTACGTCCGCGTCCCCCGGGACACCCACCGCCGCAAGATCACCCGCCGCGCCGTGTTCGCCCGCGACGACTGGGCCTGCCAGTACTGCGGCGCGCGCTCCCAGCTCACCGTCGACCATGTCGTGCCGCGCTGCCGGGGCGGGGACTCGAGCTGGGAGAACATCGTCGCCTCCTGCGCACCGTGCAATCGCCGCAAGGGCGACCTGCACCTGCGCCACTCGGGCATGACCCTCCGCCGAGAGCCCCGCGCCCCCGGCCCCCAGGTGTTCATCCAGGTCGCGAGCCCGACGATCCCCACCGCCTGGCGGCAGTACCTCCCGACCGCGGCGTAGAGCGACGAAGGGCCCCGTCGACACGGGGCCCTTCGTGTACGGCTCTGGCTGCCTGAGACCGGGGCGGGCTCTCGTACTACGCCGGAGGGACGAATCCCGGCACCAGCCCCGACGGTGTCTCGGTTTGGTCTCCGCTACGCGGAGGCAGCCAATCCACTGCTAACGACCGGACACCTCCAGGGTCCCGGAAATACTGTCAGACAAGCTCGGACCACCTCCTTTCTCTGGTGAAGCAGAGGGTAGCGGCCCGGCAGGCGTCACGGGGCGTCGTCGAGCGGCACCGCGCCGTCCGCGCCGGGCTCGTCCGGTTGCTCGAGGACGGGTGCTCCCGTCTCGGTCTCGGACTCGACCACGAGGGCCACCGCGGAGACCCGGTCGTCGTCGCGGATGTTCATCACGCGGACGCCCTGGGTCGTGCGTCCCTGCTCGGAGATCCCGCTCACGCCGGTGCGCTGGACCATCCCGTGCTGGGAGATGAACACGAGCTCCTGGTGCGGCCGCACGATGAGCGCGTTGGCCAGCCCGCCCCGCCCCTCGGTGAGCCGGATCGTCATGACGCCCTTGGCCCCGCGCCGGGTCTCGCGGTAGTTGACGATCCCCGTTCGCTTGCCGTAGCCGTTCTCCGTGACGACGAGCAGCTCCTGGTCGTCGCGGGCGACGTCCATGGCCAGCACCTCGGCGGCGTCCATGCCGCGCACCCCGCTCGTGTCGCGTCCCATCGCCCGCAGCTCGGCCTCGTTGAAGCGCACCGCCAGGCCCGCCCTGGAGACCATGATGATGTCGTCCTCGCCCGAGGTCCGGCGGACCGCCACGAGCTCGTCGTCGTCGCGGATGTTGATGGCGATGATCCCGTCGGCCTTGATCGGCGTGTTGTACGCGAGGAACTCCGTCTTCTTCACCGTCCCGTTGCGCGTGGCGAACACGAGGTACTTGCCCTCCGTGAAGTCCCGGGTGGAGAGCACCGACTGCACGCGCTCGCCCTCGCGCAGCGGGAGGATGTTCACGAGCGCACGCCCCTTCGCGGTCCGCGACGCCTCGGGTAGCTCGTAGACCTTCTGGCGGTAGACCTTCCCCCGGTTCGTGAAGAACAGCAGGTAGTCGTGCGTCGAGGACACGAAGAGGTGCTCGATGTAGTCGCCGTCCTTGATGTCCATCCCGGTGACGCCGACCCCCCCGCGGCGCTGCTGGCGATAGGTCGCCAACGGGAGCGACTTGATGTAGCCCGAGCGCGTGATCGCGATGACCATCTGCTGGTCGGCGATGAGGTCCTCGATGTCGATCTCGTCCTCGGAGAACGTGATCTCCGTGCGGCGGTCGTCCGCGTAGGCCTCCGAGATCTCGGTGAGCTCGTCCTTGATGAGCTGCATGACCCGCGCCTCGTCGCCGAGGATCTCCCGCAGCTCGGTGATGCGCTCGACGAGGTCGGCGTGCTCCGCCTTGATCTTGTCCGTCTCCAGCGCGGTGAGCCGGCGCAGGGTGAGGGCGAGGATCGCCTCGGCCTGGACCTGGGTGAGCTCGAAGCGTTCCACGAGGCCGCGGCGGGCGGTCTCGGAATCCGCCGAGCCGCGGATGAGCTCGATGACCTCGTCGAGGTTGCCGAGCGCGATGAGCAGCCCGTCGAGGATGTGGAGGCGGGCCTCCTTCTGGCGCAGCTCGAACTTCAGCCGCCGGACCACGACCTCGCGCTGGTGGGCGACGTAGGCCTCGATGATCTCCCGGAGCCCGAGTGTCCGCGGCACCCCGTCGGCGAGGGCGACGGCGTTCACGCCGAACGTCGTCTGGAGCGGCGTCTGCTTGAAGAGGTTGTTGAGCACGACCTTCGGGATCGCGTCGCGCTTGAGCGTGATGACGATCCGCATGCCCTGCTTGTTGGACTGGTCCTCGACGTCGGCGATCCCGCCGATCTTCTTCTCGATGACGAGGTCGGCGATCCGCTTGACGACGCCGTTGTCGCCGCCCTTCTTGACCTGGTAGGGCAGCTCGGTGACGATGATCGCCTCGCGTCCGCCGCGGAGCTGCTCGGTGTGGGCGCGGGCCTGCATCCGCACCCGGCCGCGTCCCGTGGCGTACGCGTCGCGGATCCCGCTCACGCCGAGGATCACGCCGCCCGTGGGGAAGTCCGGTCCCTTGACGTAGCGCATGAGCCCCTCGACGGGGATCGCGGGATCGTCGATGAAGGCGATCGTCGCCGCGACCACCTCGCGCAGGTTGTGCGGCGGGATGTTCGTCGCCATGCCCACGGCGATCCCCGACGCCCCGTTGACGAGCAGGTTCGGGAAGCGCGCCGGCAGGACGACGGGCTCGGAGTCCTTGCCGTCGTAGTTCGGCTGGAAGTCGACGGTGTCCGCGTCGAGATCGCGGAGCATCTCCGTCGCGATCCGCGAGAGCCGCGCTTCGGTGTTGTGCGAGACGAAGCCGTCGGTGAGGAACGAGTGGTCGGCGGTGTCGACGCGAACCGAGTAGACGGGCTGCTCGCCGGCGTCCTCGACGCGCGCGACGCGGGCGTAGTAGTAGTCGCCGGAGACGAGCGGGTCAGTGACGGCGAGCGCCTCCTCGCAGGCCACGCGATCGCGGATGGCGACGCCGTCGCGCTCCCAGCGCTCGATCCGGTCGACGTTGTGCCCGCGCAGCCAGGCGTGGTCACCGTGCGACCAGCCGCCCTCGGTCCGCAGGTACTCGCCCAGGAAGGGCACGTGGTCGGAGGAGAGAGCGCGGCTGGTGAGCGGTATCGCGGTGAGGACACGTCGAAGCTTGTGCTGCTTGGTCCCGAGGAACCCCACGCGCTTCGAGAAGAGCCGGGCGTCGCGGCGGTTGGTGATGACGACCTTGTGCTCGCCGCGGTCCGTCGGTCCGCAGATGCGGGAGACGACACCGAACTCGAGGAGGAGGAGCTGGACGTCATGCGCGAGCTGCGCCGAGTAGCTGGAGTAGGAGACCTGGACGGTCTTGCGCGGCAGCAACGAGCACGAGCCGTCACCGGTGAAGAGGGCCTGGAGGAACGCGCGCTTGAACGCCCCCGTCCCCCGCCAGACCACCTCGGGAACGCGCTTCTCCGCGGAACGGAGACCGGCGAGCTCGGCGAGCGGGCTCGCCCGCAGGGCGTCGAGGCGATGGACGTCGATCTCCCAGCACACGGAGCCCGAGCGGATCGTGCGTGAGGAGACGTAGCGCGGGCCGCCCACCACCGTGTCGTACGCCGCCAAGACGAGGTCGAAGAGCTCCCGGTCGACGTTGTTGAACCCGGCGCGGCGCACGCTGAACCAGCCCTTGGAAACCCATGCCCCCAGCAGGTGGGCCGTCGCGCGCTCGTCCGGGGCGAGCTCGCCGCCAGTGGGTCGCGGGGTCCGGGACACCAGCACGCGGTCGCCCGGCGCGATTTCCTCGAGGAGCTTCCACAGGAGCATCGGGACCCCGGCCAGATCGACGAGACAAAGGACCGGGTGGTTGTGCGTGCCCGTGAGCTCGTAGCCCTCGGCCGTCCGCATCCGCAGCGTCGGATGGGTGCCGGAGTGGAAGACGCGCGAGGCCGACACGGGCCGGCCGAGCCGATCCAGGACCTCGAGCGCGACCGCGCGCTCGGAGTCAGGCGCCAGCCCCGGAGCGAGATCGGCGATCCGGACCGTTTCGTGGGGCGTCGCCACACGTGTGTCGCCGACGAGGCAATACCGCATCGCCGCTGGTGGGTCGTCGTCGATCGAGCCGAAGTTGCCCTGGGGCTCGACGAGCATGTGGCGCAGGGAGAAGTCCTGCCCCATGCGGACGAGCGTGTCGTAGATGGCCGAGTCGCCGTGGGGGTGGTACTTGCCCATGACCTCGCCGGTGATTCGCGCGCACTTGACGAACGGACGGTTGGGCTGGAGGCCCATCTCGTTCATCCCGTGCAGCACACGGCGGTGGACGGGCTTCAGCCCGTCCCGCACGTCGGGCAGCGCGCGGCCGACGATGACCGACATCGCATAGTCGAGATACGACGAGCGCATCTCCTGCTCGAGCTCACGGGGCTCGATGCGTTCCGGGGTGATGCTCATGCTCTAGACGTCCAGGTTCGTCACGTCGCGGGCGTTGGACTCGATGAACTCGCGGCGGGGCTCGACCTTGTCGCCCATGAGCATCGTGAACGTGCGGTCGACCTGCGCGGCGTCCTCCATCGTCACCTGGAGCAGGGCGCGCGACTCGGGCTGCATCGTCGTCTCGGCGAGCTGGTCGGCGTTCATCTCACCGAGGCCCTTGAAGCGCTGGAGCCCGACCCCGTGGCCGGCGACCTTGAGCACCGCGCGGCGCAGCTCATCGAAGGACGGGGCGTCGGCCTCGCGGTCGGCGAGGCGCACCGTGAACGGCGGGGTGCCGGCGAGCTGCTGGAGCTGGCTGTGCACACGGACGAACGAGCGGTAGTCGGGCGAGGCGAGCAGCGCCCGGGGGATCCGGTGCTGGCGGGCGTGACCCGTCTTGCGCTCGACGGCGCGGATGGTCAGCTCGACGGGATCCTCTCCGGTGAGCTCGGTCGTCCACGGCTCGGTGTCCGGCACCTCGGCGCGCAGCAGGGCGAGCAGCTCCGCGTCCTCGATCACCCCCTCGTCGAGGATCTGCGACTCCTCGAGGAAGGTGACGAGATCGTGCCCGTGCTCGGCGCGCAGCGACGAGCCCCAGCCCTCGTACTGCTTGAGCAGCCGGTTGAAGGTCTGCCACCGCTTCTCGGTGAGGCGCAGGGCCTGGCCCTCGCGGTCGGCGATCTCCAGGCGCTCGTACTTGTCCTGCAGGATGATCTGCTCGAGCTCGGACTCCTTCTCGATGTACCGCGAGCTCTTGCCCTGGGTCATCCGGTAGAGCGGCGGCTTGGCGATGTACACGTGGCCACGCTCGATGAGCTCGGGCATCTCGCGGAACAGGAGCGTGAGCGCGAGCGTGCGGATATGAGCTCCGTCTACGTCGGCATCGGTCATTAAAATCACCTTGTGGTAGCGCAGGCGCTCCATGTCGAACTCCTCGCGCACGCCGGTGCCGATCGCCGTGATGAGCGCCTGGATCTCCTCGTTGCGCAGGACCTTGTCGATCCGCGCCTTTTCCACATTGAGGATCTTCCCCCGCAGCGGCAGGACGGCCTGGGTGGAGCGGTCGCGCCCCTGCTTGGCCGGCCCGCCGGCGGAGTCGCCCTCGACGACGAAGAGCTCGGCGAGCGACGGGTCCTTGATCGAGCAGTCGGCGAGCTTGCCGGGCAGGTGCGAGTTCTCCAGGACCGACTTGCGCCGCGCCATGTTGCGGGCCTGGCGCGCGGCGTCGCGGGCGCGCGCGGCGTCGACGCATTTCATGACGATGCGCTTTGCGTCGGTGGGGTTGAGCTCGAGCCAGTCGGCGAGCCCGGCGTTCACCACGGACTGGACGAACCCGGCCATGCCCGGGTTGCCGAGCTTGGTCTTCGTCTGGCCCTCGAACTGGGGATCGGACAGCTTCGCCGAGATGACCGCGGTGAGGCCCTCGCGGATGTCCTCGCCGGCGAGGACGGGATCCTTGTCGCGGAGCATTCCCTGCTTCTTGGCGTAGGTGTTGATCTGGCTCGTCAGCGCCGACCGGAACCCCGAGAGGTGCGAGCCGCCCTCGTGGGTGTTGATGTTGTTGGCGAAGGAGAAGACCGACTCCTGGAAGGAGTTGCCGCCCGACCACTGCATGGCGACCTCGACCGCGCCTTCGGTCGCGGACTCGCCCTCGAGGAAGATGACCTTGCGGTGCAGCGGGTCCTTGTTCTCGTTGAGGTAGCGGACGAAGTCCTCGATGCCGCCCTCGTAGCGGAACTCCGCCCGGCGACCCTCCGCGCGCTCGTCGGTGATGCCGACGCGCAGGCCGCGGGTGAGGAACGCGGTCTCCCGCAGGCGGTTCTCGACCGTCGTCCACTCCAGCGTCGCCTGCGGATCGAAGATCTCGGCGTCGGGCATGAAGGTGACCGTCGTCCCGGTCTCCTGCGTCGCCTCACCCTTCTGGAGCGGGCCCGGCTTACCGCGCTCGTAGCGCTGGCGCCAGGTGAAGCCGTCACGGCGGATCTCGATCTCGAGCCACTCCGAGAGGGCGTTGACCACGGAGACGCCCACGCCGTGCAGCCCGCCGGAGACCTTGTAGCCCCCGCCGTCGCCGAACTTCCCGCCCGCGTGCAGGACGGTGAGCACGACCTCGACCGCGGGGCGCTGCTCCTTCGCCATGATCGCGACGGGGATCCCGCGACCGTCGTCGACCACGGTCACCGAACCGTCGGGATGGATCGTCGTCTCCACCGACGTGGCGTGGCCGGCCAGCGCCTCGTCGACCGAGTTGTCGACGACCTCCCACACGAGGTGATGCAGGCCGCGCTCTCCCGTCGAACCGATATACATGCCCGGGCGCTTGCGGACGGCCTCGAGGCCCTCCAGGACCGTGATGTCCTGGGCGTCGTATCCGCTGGCCGGGCGCGGCGCGTCAGCGCCGTTGTCGTTCGCCACTAGACCTCCGTTGAACGTGCAGACGCCCCGGGTTTCGCGCGTGTCGCGAGACGACCGGGGCGCCGTGAAGCTGGTTACCGAAGGATAGCAGCCGGAGGGGGCAAATCCCTGGGTTCATAGCTACCGAAATGCCTGCAAACGACCGGGAAGTGTGACGCCTCACGCGCGCCCCCGCGGTGGGGCGGCCTGGCAGCGCAGCCGGAGCACCCGCTCCGCCCCCAGCGCGGCGTTCAGGGCGTCGATGATCCCGGGCGACATCAGGTCGAGCTCATGGGCCCAGAGCGATGACGAGCACGTCACCGTGACCGTGCCCTCGCGCGCCGCCGCCGGGGCCGCCTCGCGTGCGATCGCCTCACCCACGACCCCCGGCCAGGCGCGCTGCACGTCAGCCAAGAGGGTCCGTGGGGCCCACTCGCCCTCCAACCGTTCGAGGGTCGTCGCGAGGGTGCGTGGGGTCCGGCGCCGGATCATGAACAGGGCACCGCCGCGCGGACCGTGGTGGTCTGCTCCTCGCGGACGGTCCCCGCCACCACTGAGAACCGGGTCACCGCCACGTCCCCGGCGCCGGGGACGTGGCCGAGCTCGGTGGTGGTGATCACCGTCTGCCCGTGCGCGCCCACGCGCTCCACGAGCCGCTCGCGGCGGTCGGTGTCGAGCTCGGACATGACGTCGTCGAGCAAGAGGAGGGGGAACGCCCCGCGCGCCTCGCCGATGACGTCGCGCTCGGACAGCAGGAGGGCGAGGAGGGCCAGGCGCTGCTCGCCCTGGGATCCGTACGCGCGCAGCTCGCGCCCGTCGCGCAGGAGCGCGAGCTCGTCGCGGTGGGGCCCATGGCCGGTGAAGCCGCGGTCGAGATCGCCGTCGACCCGTTCGGCGAGCTCCGCGGCGAGGCCCTCGGCGTCCGACGCCTGCGCGCGCGGCCGGTACACGAGCATCCCCTCGCCCTCGAGGCCGAGCTCCGCGGCCAGGTCGCCGAAGCGCTCGGCGAGCAGCGCCACGGTGCGCGCACGATCGTCCATGAGCGCGATCCCGTGGCGGGCGAGCTCCGAGTCCCATGCGCGCAGCGACTCCCGGGACGCGTACCCGGCCCGGATGCGCCCGAGCAGGGCGTTGCGTTGGGCCAGGGCGGCGGCGTACGCACGGCGCGTCCCGGCGCGCGCCGGCCACAGCGCGCCCACGACCTGGTCGAGGTGCGCCCGCCGCCCCGCCGGAGTGCCCTTGACGAGCTCGAGGCGGTCGGGCAGGAACACCGACACGAGCGGTCGGGCGACAACGTCCACGAGCCGGTCGACCGGCGCGTCGTCGGCGGTGAGGCGCTTGGGGTGTCCGGGCTCGAAGCCCACGGCGAGGACGTGCGCGCCGTCGGGGTCCTCCGCCCCCACCTCCACCCGGCACACGCGCTCACCCCACCGCACGCACTCGCGCTCGTTCGTCGTCCGGCACGACCGCCCGGTGCAGCCGAAGTACAGCCCCTCGAGCAGATTCGTCTTCCCCGCCCCGTTACGGCCGGTGACGACCGTGAGGCCGGGGCCGAGCGCGACCTCCTCGGCCGCATAGCCCCGGAAGTCACGCAGCGCCAGGCGGGTGACACGCACGACCGCGCGTCAGACGTTGAGGCGGATCGGCATGATCAGGTAGAGGAACCCGCTGCCGTCGGCGGAGGAGATGAGCCCTGGGCGCAGGGGCGAGATGAGCTGGAGCTTCACGTCGGCGCCCTCCACGCTCTCGAGGCCGTCGCGGAGGAAGTCCGGGTTGAAGCCGATCTCCAGCGGCTCGCCGTCGAAGGGGACGGGCAGCGACTCCCGAGCCTCGCCGACGTCGGGCGTCTGGGCCGAGACGGTCACCTCGCCCGGAGCGAACGCGAGGCGCAGCGGGGCGTTCTTCTGGGCGAGGAGCGAGATGCGCCGCACGACGTCGGTGAACTCCTCCCCGGCGAGGACGAGATCGTGCTCGTAGGTCTCGGGCAGGAGCTGGCGGTAGTTCGGGAACTGGCCCTCGATGAGGCGCGAGGAGAGGACGACCCCGCCGACCTCGAAGACGACCTGGTTGGCGGTCCTGCCGACCGAGAGCGTCTCCACGTCGCCGGCGCCGGCGACGATCCGCCCGAGCTCGGCAAGCGCCCGCGCGGGGACGTTGGCCTCGAACTCGCCGGCGAGCGCCTGCTCGAGCCGAGTCTCCTTCACGGACAGCCGGTAGGAGTCCGTCGCGACCATCCGCAGCTCGTCCCCCGCGGCCGAGACGAGGATCCCCGTGAGCACGGGCCGGGTCTCGTCGCGCGAGGCCGAGCGCATGACCCGGTTCACGGTCTCGACAAACGCCCCGGCGGGGACCGCGACCTCGGTGTCCCCTCCCGGGCCGGCCAGCGGCGGGAAGTCCTCACCCCGCAGGGTGCGGATGTGGAAGACGGCGTTGCCGGCCGAGAGCTCGACGTCGCCCTCGGCGGGGCGCAGCTCGAGCGTCGCCTCCTTGGCCGGCAGCGCGCGGACGACCTCCACGAGCAGGCGGGCAGGGAGGACGCATGTGCCCTCCCGGGCGATCTCACCTCCCAGGGGAACGCGGAGCCCGATCTGGTTGTCGGTGGCGCGGAGCTCCGCCCGGTCAGCCTCGACGGCCAGCTGCACCCCGGAGAGGGCCTGGATGGCCGAGCGGGTGGAGGCGACCCGGGCAACAGCCGCCAGCTTGGCGGCGAGCTCGTCGCGACCCACCGACAACCTCATCTCTGCATCTCCGAGAGAACGGGGCTAGGAGTCATAGGGCCTGTGGACATGTTGATGGACGAGTGTGTCACGGCTGCCGGATCTCTCCCAGGTGCTCGCGAACCCGCTGCACAGCGGCATGGGCGACGGGGTCGGCGGCGATGCGCTGCGTCGTCTTCCGGCAGGCGTGCTGGACTGTGGAGTGGTCGCGGGCAAAGGCGCGCCCGATCGCCGGGAAGCTCTCCCCGGTGCACTCCCGGCACAGGTACATGGCGACCTGACGGGGCCAGGCCACGCGGGGGGCGCGAGCCTTGGAGCGCAGCTCCTCGACCGTGATCCGGAAGGCGGCGGCGGTCGCGTCCTGGATCTGGGCGACGGTACGTCGGGGGGGGCGTGACGCGGGGTAGAGGACGTGGAGGACCTTGTCGACGAGCGCCGGCGTGATGGGTTCCCGTGTCAGCGAGTGGAAGGCGACGACCCGGATGAGGGCGGACTCGAGGTCGCGGATGGACCCGGTCAGGCGCTCGGCGATGGCCTCGAGGGCGCGGGGGTCGGCGAGCTCCACCCCGTCGTGGCCGGCGCGCTTGCGCAGGACGGTCACGCGCATGGCGAGATCCGGGGGCTCGACGTCGGTCACCAGGCCGGAGCCGAAGCGCTCGCGCAGCCGGTCCTCGATGGCCTCCAGGTCGTGGGGCCGGCGGTCGGAGGTCAGGACGAGCTGGGCGCCGGTGGCGTGGAGCGCGTTGAACGTGTGGAAGACCTCCTCCTCGGTCTTCGCCTTGCGCTCGAAGAACTGGACGTCGTCGATGAGCAGGACGTCCGTGTCGCGGTAGAGCGCCTTGAACTCGTCGGCGCCGCGGTTGTGGATGGCGTGGACGAACTGGTTGGTGAACGTCTCGGACGCGACGTAGCGGATGGTCGTCTGTGGCTCGTGGACGGCGAGGTAGTTCGCGATGGCGTGGAGGAGGTGGGTCTTCCCCAGGCCGGGCGGCCCGTAGATGAACAGCGGGTTGTACGCCTGTCCGGGCATTTCGGCGACGGCGAGCGCGGCGGCGTGGGCGAGCCGGTTCCCGTCTCCGATGATGAACTGCTCGAATGTGTACTTCGGGTTGAAGGTCTCGGCGAGTAGGAGAGGCTCGCGGTGGGGGCGTGGGGGGAGTGTCGTCGGGTCGGCCACGACCCTCCGCGCGACGATCTGGACGGTCACCTCGGGCCCGAGCGCGGCTGCGGCGCTGGTCTGCAGTACGCGGGCGTAACGGTCGGCGACCCACGAGCGCTTCGAGTCGGGGGCGGCGATGAGCAGCGTGTCCGAGTCCCAGCCGGCAAAGGTGAGCTCCTCGAGCCACAGGTGGTAGGTCGAGTCGGTCACCGAAGCGCGCAACTCGGCCTGGACGGAGGCCCAGGCGGAGGGGTCGGGATGGGGCGTGGGTGTGGGCAGCGGTTCGTGTCCGCCGGGCGGCGGACCTCTCCTCGAGTGGTGGTGGGGGCCCCTGAGAGCCCCGGGAGGCGGACCATAACAGCGCCTCCGAGGCCCTTGGAACGGGTCTGGGCAAATCGCGGGAAAAGCTCTCGGCGCCCGTCCTCGGAGCCCTTGTGCACACCCCTGTGCACAACGTGTCCCGGCGGTACACTCGGTCCTTCCATGAAGCGCACCTACCAGCCCAAGAAGCGCAAGCGCGCCCGTACCCACGGGTTCCGCGCACGGATGCAGACACGTGCGGGTCGTGCGGTGCTCAAGCGCCGGCGCGACAAGGGCCGCAAGCGCCTCACCGTCTAGGAGACGGCGTCGTGCCGCCCGTCAGGCGTGGCCGGCTCTCCCGCTCTGCGGACTTCGATCGCGTCTACCGCCGGGGCCGCTCGCACGGCAGCCGGGCGCTCGTGCTCCATGCCTTCCCGCGGGGGGATCAGGAGCCCCCGCGGCTCGGGCTCTCGGTGGGGCGGAAGGTGGGGGGCGCGGTGGACCGTAATCTGGTCAAGCGTCTGGTACGGGAGACGTTCCGGGAGGCCTCCCCCGGACTGAAGGTGGGCTGGGACTTCGTGGTCGTCGCGCGCGCGGACGCGGGGGAGCTTGCCGAGCGCGACGGGCTGGCGGGCGTACGCGACGCCCTGGCGGAGCTTTTCGACCAGGCGGGGGCCCGCGCGTGAGCGCCGTCGCGCGGGCGGTGGTACGCGCCCCGATCGAGGTGTGGTCGCGGTGGATCTCCCCCGCCCTCCCCGCCCGGTGCCGGTACCACCCGAGCTGCTCGCGCTACGCCTCGGAGGCCGTCGCCGAGTTCGGCATACTCAAGGGGTTGGTCCTGGCCGGCTGGCGGGTGCTGCGCTGCAACCCGTGGAGTCACGGCGGGGTCGATCCCGTCTCCGCCCAGCGTCTCTTCTCCCCCCGCTGATGACCCTCCCGCTCGGCAACGTCCTCCAGCCCCTCATCGACGTGTTCGAGGAGGTGCTCGTCTTCTTCCACAACACGATCGGGCTGGGGTGGGGCCTGTCGATCATCGCGCTGACGGTGCTCATCCGCGCCTGCCTGATCCCCCTGACGCTCAAGCAGTTCCGCTCCATGCAGGAGCTCGCGCGCCACCAGCCGGAGATCAAGAAGCTGCAGGAGAAGTACAAGCAGGACAAGCAGCGCCTCAACCAGGAGATGATGGGCTTCTACAAGGAGCACAAGATCAACCCGCTGGCCTCCTGCCTGCCCCTGGTCGCGCAGATGCCGGTGTTCATCTCGCTCTTCTACATGCTGCGTAAGGACCTGCGGTTCGACATCTGCCCGGAGGTCCAGCAGGACCTCGCGGCGGGCGTGACGAAGATCTGCAGCAGGGGGGGCGACGCGGGCTTCCTGTTCATCCACGACCTGACCGACAAGGCCACGGGCGGCGTGCTGATCGCGCTCATGATCATGTACGTCGGTTCGCAGCTGGCCTCGAGCCTGCTCATGAGTGTCTCGCAGGACAAGATGCAGCGGAACCTCATGCTGTTCCTACCGCTGATCTTCGTGACGTTCGTGATCCGGTTCCCGGCGGGGCTCCTCGTCTACTGGATCACCACGAACCTGTGGACGATCCTCCAGCAGTACATCGTCCGCAAGCGGGTGGGTCCGATCCGGCCGGTGACCGCGCCCGAGTCCGGTGGAGGAGGTGGGGCCGGTGGGCTCCTCGAGCGGCTGCGGGCCGGGCCGACGGGTCCCACGCCCGCCCTGGCCGACGGCGGGGCCGTCGACAGCGGTGCGAAGGCCTCGTCGGGCACGCGCGCCCGCGCCAGCAGCGGCCCGCCGCCGCCCCCGCCGCGTCAGCGCAAGAAGAAGCGCTCGGGCCGACGCCGCTGATGGCCGCGGCCGCCGACGAGGTCCGCGAGCTCCTGGAGCGCGTCGTGGATGCGCTGGGTGTGGGGGGGCAGGTGGAGGTCTCCGAGGACGATGAGCAGGTCACCGGCGTCGTGCGCGGTGAGGACCTCGGTCTCCTCATCGGCCGCCGGGGCCAGACCATCGATGCCTTGCAACACCTCGCGTACCGTCGTGTTATCCAGGCCGGGGCGAAGAAACGCGTGGTCGTGGACGCCTCGGGATATCGGGACCGCCGCGCGGCGATGCTCCATCACGACGCCGACGAGGCCGCGCGCGACGCGCTCCGGCTCAGCCGCCCGGTCGCGCTCGAGTCCATGAACGCCGCCGAGCGCCGGCTCGTCCACGAGTACCTGCGCGAACGGGGCGAGGTCGAGACGTACTCCGAGGGCGAAGAGCCCGATCGTCACCTCGTCGTGGCGCCGCTCGGGACCTGAGGGCGCCGCACCGTCCAGACCTCCACCTCCCGGTCGGCAAAGGGGTTGTGGACGTGACGCGCGACGCGGCCGCCGAGCTTCCCGGCCACCCGGCGCGAGCGCTCGTTGTCGGGGTGGACGACCGAGATGAGGTGGGCGACGGCCGGCGGCAGGTCCGCCCACGCGCGGTCCCGCGCAGCGAGCGCCGCCTCCGTCGCGTAGCCGCGCCCCCAGGCCGAACGGGCGAGGCGCCACCCGAGCTCGACCTCGTGCGCCAGCTCCGGCAGCCATTCAGGGTGGCTCGGCCCGGCGAACCCGATGAGCACGCCCGGCTCCGCTCGGGCCGCGACCGCCCACAGCCCGAAGCCGTGCTCATCCCAGTGCGCCATCGCCCGGCCCACGAACCCGGGGGGCGCGGAGCGGTTGAGGAACCGGGTCACGTCGGGGTCGGCGTTGATGGCGTCCATGGCCTCTTCGTCCTCGTCTTGCCAGTGACGGAGCAGGAGGCGGGGCGTGGTGATGCCTTCTGCCCGGCCGGATGTTTCACGTTTTTTCATGGCAGCCGGTACCGCTCCTTCATGCGGCGGAGGTGTCCGAGCACATGGGGGCAAAGCTGTGCGATGTCCTCCTGGAGCGCGGGCGCCTTCTCGAGCTCCGGCAGGCCGAGGAGGTCACCGAAGAAGCCTCGGGCCGCTGCTTCGCAGCCCGGCGGGGCGGCGATCTGGACGTGGTCGAGGCCGGTGATCGTCATCGCGCGCATGATGCCGGTGTGCGCGGGTGGGAGCGACGACTGCGGGAGCTGGCGGAGGAGCACGACCTCTACGAGGAGGCCGTCGGGCGCCTCCGGGCGTTGCTCGTCCTCATGGCGGCCGAGGAGCATGCGCCGACGCCGATCCGGGAGCCGGCCCAGGCGGTGGACGCCCACGTGGCGGACTCCCTGTCCGGGCTGGCGGTGGTCGGGGAGGCGCGGTCGCTCGCCGACCTCGGGTCGGGTGCCGGGTTCCCCGGGCTCGTGCTCGCGGCGGTGCGATCGGGCGCGAGGGTGATCCTCCTGGAATCGGTCGGGCGCAAGGCGGCCTGGCTGGGGCACGCGACGGCGACGTTGGACCTGGGCAACGTCGAGGTCCGGGCGGAGCGGGTGGAGTCGTGGCGGCCGGAAGCGCGGATCGACGTGGTCACCGCGCGGGCGGTCGCGCCGCTCCCCGTGCTCGTGGAGTACGCCGCGCCCCTCCTCGCGCCCGGCGGCAGGCTCGTCGCCTGGAAGGGGGACCCGGACCCGGCCGAGGAGGCCGACGGGCGTGCCGCCGCCGCGGCCCTCGGGCTCGAGGAGTCCGCCGTGGTGCCCGTGCGGCCCTTCCCCGGGGTCCGGGATCGGCGCCTCTACGTGTACGCGAAGGTCGCGGAGACGCCCCCGGGCTACCCGCGCCGCGCGGGCGCGGCCGCCAAGCGGCCGCTCGGGGTCTCCGACCGGCACCGCCGGTAGGTTCGGCCGTCGGATGGGCACCGTCTTCGCCATCGCGAACCAGAAGGGCGGGGTGGGCAAGACGACGACCGCCGTCAACCTCGCCGCGTGCATCGCCGAGGCGGGGTTGCGGACCCTGCTCGTCGACATCGACCCGCAGTGCAACGCCACCCTCGGCCTCGGGCTGCCGAAGGACTCCGAGCCGAACGTCTACGACGTGCTCTCCGGTGCCGCGGAGCTGCGGGACGCGATCGTGGCCTCGGAGGTCGATGGCCTCGACGTCGCGCCGGCCCACCCAGACCTCGCCGCGGCCTCCGTCGAGCTCCCGCGGGTTGAGGGCTCCGAGCGCCTGCTCCGCACGGCCCTGACCCCCGTCGCCGAGGACTACGACTTCATCCTGCTCGACTGCCCGCCCTCCCTCGGCCCGCTCACGCTCGGTGCCCTCGTCGCGGCCGACCGCGTGATCGTCCCCGTCCAGACGGAGTACTTCGCGCTGGAGGGGCTTGCCGGCCTCCTCGACACGCTCAGGCTCGTCCAGCGCGAGCTCAACCCCCGCCTCACCGTCGCCGGGATGCTCCTGACGATGCACGACGGGCGCACCCGTCTGGCCCAGGACGTCGAGCGGGAGGTCCGTACGCACTTCCCGGAGCTCGTCTTCGACACCGTCATCCCGCGCAACGTCCGCGTCAGCGAGGCGCCGAGCTTCGGGCGCCCCGTCATCCATCACGACCCACATTGCGCGGGCTCGGACGCCTACTTCGAGCTCGCCAAGGAGGTGGCCGCCCGTGGCTAGCCAGCGTGGGATGGGGCGAGGGCTCGCCGCCATCCTCACCGTTGCCGCACGCGAGGAGGAGGACGAGCTCCGCACCCTTCCCGTCGACCTCATCGCGCCGAACCCCGACCAGCCCCGCAAGGCGTTCGACGAGACCGCCCTGCTCGCTCTCGCGGAGTCACTGAAGTCGCGCGGAGTGCTCCAGCCCGTGCTCGTCCGGCCGGTCGCGGGCGGGACGTACGAGCTCGTCGCGGGCGAGCGCCGCTGGCGGGCGGCCCGGCTCGCCGGGCTGGAGGAGCTCCCCGCCCTCATCCGCGAGCGCGACGATGCGGCCGCGCTGGAGGCCGCGCTGGTCGAGAACGTCGCACGCGAGGACCTCAACCCGGTCGAGGAGGCGCGCGCCGTGGCCGCGCTCGTCGAGGAGCTCGCGCTCACCCGCGAGGAGGTCGGGCGGCGCATCGGGCGCTCCCGGGTCGCGGTCTCGAACCTTCTGCGGATCCTGGACCTTCCCGACGACGCCCTCGACCTTCTGGAGACCGGTGCCCTGACGGAGGGGCACGGCCGGGCGCTCCTCCTGGCGAGCGACCACGCCGAGCGCCGGCGGCTGGCGCGCGAAGCGGCGCTGAAGGGCTGGTCCGTGCGCGAGCTCGAGACGCAGGCCCGGCGCTCGGACCAGCGCGGCGTCGGCACTCGCGGCCGCCGCGGCGAGACGGTCCACCCGGACCTCGAGGATGCCCTCGCGCGCGCGGCCGACGCCCTCGGCGCGGCCCTCGGGACCCCCGACGTCAAGGTCGTCCCCAAGGGCCGGGGATGCCGGGTCGAGATCTCCCTCGAGTCCCTCGACGACGCCCTCGCGCTGGTCGATCGCGTCGCTAGAATCGCGCCCTCCCGGGCGATTAGCTCAGTCGGTTAGAGCGCTTCTCTGATAAGGAAGAGGTCCCAGGTTCGAGTCCTGGATCGCCCATGTCATCGCGCGAGAGCGTCCACCGCGGCGGCATCGGCCGGATCGACGCGTTCGATCCCCGATACGTCATCGAAGGCGCGGTCGGAGCTGAGGATCTTGGCGATTCCGCGATTCTGCGCGACGGCGGCGAACAGGGCGTCGCGGGCGTCGAGGGACGGGTGACGGACGAAGAGCTCGTAGGCGAGCGGCAGGTCACGCTGCTCCACGTCGTGGAGGCGGCAGAGCTCGGAGATGAGCCCGGCTCCCCGGACGGCTTCGGCCCGATCACCGGTGCGGCGGGTGCGCTGGTGCAGGAACTCCTGGATGAGGTCGACGCTGGCCTCACCCACCAGCTCGCCGTCTCCGGCGCGGTCGATGATCTTCTGGCAGGGCTCGCGGTAGGGATGAGCGCCACCGACCGCATAGATGAAGACGGCCGTGTCGAAGAGAAAGCGGCTCAGTCGAGGTCCTTGCCGCCGTAGACTTCGTCCAGGATCTGGCGCTTCATCACGGCCCAGTCCTCCACGGGCATTGGCTCGGACGCGAGGAACTCCTCGGCTGCGCGCCGACGATCCGATGACGGCGGCGGGTAGGCCTCGTCGATCGCCCGGCGCACCAGCAGACCGATGGACGCCCCCGAGTCACGCGCCTGACGCTCCAACCGCTCGAAGCGCTCCTCGTCCAGCAGTACCTGGAGGCGACGGGTGAGCGCCATGCGCAGACCTTAGCATGTGCAGGCGTGCTCATACCCGGTGAGCGGGCACGACCGGTGCTTCCGGCCGCGCAACCCCGGGATACACTCGGGAAACCGCGAGCCTGGAGCTGCCCCCCTTGGTGGAGATGGTCATCTATGGAGTGAGCTTCGACATGGTCGGCAAGCAGCCGATCGTGCTCCTGAAGACCGTCGACTCCAACAAGTTCCTCCCGATCTGGATCGGCCATCCGGAGGCGGCGGCGATCCTCATGAAGCTCCAGGGCGCCACCACGCCCCGGCCCATGACCCACGACCTGGTCTCCGACATGCTTGGCGAGCTCGACGTCAGGTGCACGCGCGTCTCGGTCACCGAGTTGCGCGAGAACACCTTCTACGCGTCGGTGACGCTGAGCGCCAACGGCCGCGAGCTGGAGATCGACTCGCGCCCGAGCGACGCCCTCGCCCTCGCCGTGCGCGCCGGGGCCCCGATCTTCGCCGCCGAGGACGTCATCGCCGAGTCGGCGATCGAGTTCGAGCACGAGGTCGAGGACACCGAGGAGGTCGTGGAGAAGTTCAAGGACTTCCTCGACCAGGTGTCTCCCGAGGACTTCCGCGAGAGCTGACGATCAGGGGTCTGCTGAGCGCCAGGTTGAGCACGCGCTCGACGAGCGCGGTGAACCCGATCCCCGCGGCCTCGGCGGCCTGGGGCAGCAGCGAGGTCTCCGTGAGCCCGGGGACGGGATTGGCCTCGAGCACCCACAGCTCGCCGGTCGCCCCGTCGAGCATGAGGTCGACCCGGGCGAACCCGCGCAACCCGAGCGCCGCCCACGTCGCCCGGGCGAGCGCCGCCGCTTCGCGCATGACCGGCGCGGGGAGGTCGGCCGGGCAGACGAAGTCCGTGCGCCCGATCTGGTAGCGGGCCTCGAAGTCGTACTCCGAGCCGTCGCGCGGGACGGCCTCGACCACCGGCAGGGGCTCGCCGTCGAGGACGCCTACGGCGAGGTCCCGACCCTCCACGAAGCGCTCGAGCAGCACCTTCCGGTCATAGGAGAAGGCCGCGACGAGCGCCGCGGGGACGTCCTCGGCCGCCCGCGCGAAGCGGATCCCCAGCGCCGAGCCCTGGGCGGCGGGCTTGACCACCAGCGGGAAGCCCAGCCCCTCCTCGATCGCCCCGAGCGCGCGCCCGGCCCCGAGCTCCCGGAACGCCGTCTCCGAAAAGGCGTGCCACGGCGGCGTGGCCACCCCCGCGTCGCGGAGCACGTGCTTGGCCAGGACCTTGTCCGACGCGCGGAGGCAGGCGCCGACCCCCGACCCGGTGTACCGCATCCCGAGGACCTCGAGCAGCTCCTGGACCGTGCCGTCCTCGCCGTCGCGGCCGTGCAGGGCGACGAAGCAGGCGTCCGGGGCGGCGGCGCGGAGGACGTCGACGAGATCCTCACCGACGTCGACGGGCAGCGCTTCGTGCCCGAGGGCCTCCAGGGCGTCCTGTACCCGCGCCCCGGAGCGCAGCGACACCCCGCGCTCGAGCGACCGGCCGCCCTCCAGGACGGCGACCCGGCTCATCCCGTGGCGCGGCGGCGGCGCTCCAGCGGCCGCACGTTCTCCGGGAGCGCGGCGACCGCCGGCCGGCCGGTCAACGTCCCGTAGAGCGCGACCTGCTCGGAGATGACCCGCCCGATCCGTCGCACGCCCTCGCGGATCTCGTCGTCGCCCACCCCGGAGAAGTTCAGGCGCATGGAGGACCCACCCCGCCCGTCGAGGTAGGCCGCCCGCCCGGGCACGAAGGCGACGTCCTCGCGCAGCGCGCGCGCCAGGAGGTCCGTGGTGTCGAGGTAGTCGGGCAGCGTCGCCCACAGGAACAGCCCGCCCTGCGGCCGGGTCCAGGTCGCCTCGGGGGGGAAATGCTCCTCCAGGGCGGCGAGCATGACGTCCCGCCGGCGCGCGTAGAGGTCGCGCAGCACCCCCAGGTACCCCTCCCAGTCCCCCGCGCGGAAGTACTCGGCGACCCACACCTGGCCGAGCGTCGAGGAGCACAGGTCGGTGCCCTGCTTGCCGAGCGCCAGCTTCTCGAGCACGGGGCGGGGGGCGACGGCCCATCCGAGTCGGACCCCGGCGGAGAGGATCTTCGAGAACGTCCCGAGGTAGATGACAAACTCCCCGCCGTCGAGCGAGCGCAGGGTGGGCAGGGGCGCGCCCTCGTAACGCAGCAGGCCGTAGGGGTTGTCCTCGAGCACGAGGAGCTCGCGGGCGTGGGCGAGCGCGACGAGCCGCCGCCGGCGCTCGAGGGAGAGCGTGACCCCGCCGGGGTTCTGGAACGAGGGGATCGTGTAGACGAACTTCGGGGTCCGGCCCTCGCGGTCGAGGCGGTCGAGGGTCTGCTCGAGCTCGTCGACACGCATGCCGTCGGCGTCCATGGCGATCTGCACCACGTCGGCCTCGTAGGCCGAGAACGTGGGAACCGCGCCCGGATAGGTGGGCGCCTCGGCGACGATGACGTCCCCGGGGTCGATGAGCGTCTTGCAGACGAGGTCGATGACCTGCTGGCCGCCGGCGGTGACGAGGATGTCGTCGGGGTCGGTCGCCATCCCCTCCGCCGCCATGACCGTGACGATCGCCTCGCGGACCGCCGCCATCCCCTCCGTCGGTCCGTACTGGAGGGCCCGGGCCACCTGGCCGCGGGCGATCCGGGCCTGGAGCTCGGCGTAGAGCTCGGGGGGGAACGTCGAGGTGTCGGGCTGCCCGCCGGCGAGGGAGATCACCTCGGGGCGCTCGGTGATCGCCATGAGGTCGCGCATCGCCGAGGACTTCATCCCCCGGGTACGCCGGGCGAACAGGCGGGCATAGCGTTCGAGGTCGCGGGCGCTCACTACGCTCCGCACGCTAACCGACGTGGACCTCTTCCTCGACATCTGCCAGGGGATCGGACTGGCCTGCGCGGTCGGCATGCGCCCCTTCCTTCCCGGGATCCTCGCGGGCGCCCTGGCGGCCGCCAACGCCGGCGTGGACTTCGAGGGGACCCCGTTCTCGTTCCTCGAGAGCCCCGTGTTCCTCGTCGTGCTCGCCCTCGCGCTCGCGCTCTTCACCTTCGGCGAGCGCCGCGGCGGCCTGGGGCGCCTGGAGTCCGCCCGGCTCGGGCCGACCATCGGCGCTCTCGGTCCCGCCCTCGGAGGGCTCCTGTTCGCCGGCACGCTCGACGACCGCCACCAGGTGTGGTGGTACGGGCTCGTGCTCGGGGTGATCTGCGGGCTCATCGCCGCCGCCGCCGTCTCCCAGCTCCTGCGCCGCGTCCGGGCGCGGCTCGACCCCGAGGCGGCGGGCGCGCTGCCGGTCTACGCCGAGGCCGCGGGGGTCGCCGTCGCCGCGCTCTCGGTGCTCGCGCCGCCCTTCGGGCTCGTCGCCCTGGTCTTCCTCATCGCCCTGCTCGTGACGGGGCGCCGGCGCAGCTCCGAGAAGTACGCCGGCCTGCGCATCCTGCGGTGAGACGCCCCCGCAAGCTCGTCCTCGCGGTGGTGGACGGGTGCAAGCCCTCCATGCTCGAACGGGCGGTGGCCACGGGCCAGGCGCCCGTGCTGGAGCGGGTGATGGAGGAGGGCGCCTACACGGACTCGTGCGCCGCCGCCTTCCCGTCGGTGACGCCCGCCTGCGCGGCCTCGATCGTCACCGGGCTCGGCCCCGATCGCCACCTCATCCCCTCCATGAACTGGTTCCACCGCACGGAGGGGCGCTACGTGGAGTACGGCTCCTCCTTCTCGGCTTCGCGGCAGTTCGGGCTCTACCGCTCGCTCACCGACACGGTCTACAACATGAACCTCGCCCACCTCTCCTCGGAGGTGGAGACGGTGTTCGAGAGCCTCGACGACGCCGGGGTGCGCACGGCGGGGACGACCTACCTCATGTACCGCGGGCGCCACCGCCATGAGGTGTCCAACGAGTCCGCCCTCGCCCGTCTGGCCACCTCCACCCTGTTCCGCCACGCGGTCTACGGGCCCAAGGAGCTCTTCTACGCCGACATCTTCGCCTCGCGCCGGACGGGCTGCCGCGGGCAGCTCGGGTTGCCGGGCGCCCGCGACCAGCACGCGGGATGCGTCGGCGCCTACCTGGTGGAGAACGACCTCTTCGATTTCCTCCTGCTCTCCCTGCCCGACAACGACACGCACTCCCACAAGAACGGGCCGCACGCCCAGGTGCAGTCCATCGCCTACGCCGATCGCCAGATCGAGCGCCTCGCCCACGCGGCGGGCGGCATGGACGAGTTCCTCGCCGACCACGCGGTGGTGGTGATGGCCGACCACTCCCACGCCGCGGTGGAGGCCAGCGTCGACCTCGCCGCCGCCTTCGGCGGCTGGGACGTGCTCGCGCCGAGCTCGCCGAAGGGGACGGAGGCCGAGATCGCGCTGTGCCCGGCCCAGCGCTCGGCGATGGTCTACGTGCTCGACCCCGAGCGCTCCGGTGAGCTGACGATCCGCGCCGCCGCCCAGGCGCTCGCGCTCGAGGGGGTCGACCTGGTGATGCACCGCTCGGGGGAGGAGGGCGTGGTGCGCACGACGCGGGGGGAGCTGCGCTTCTCCCCGGGAGGTGAGCTCTCCGATGTCCGGGGTGAGCCGTGGCACGTGGAGGGGGACCTCGACGCGCTGCGCGCCCGGGTCGAGGATGGTCGGATCCTCACCCCGGACTACCCCGACGGGCTGGCCCGGGCCTGGTCGGCGCTCTCCTGCCCGACCGCGGGGGACGTGCTCCTGTCCGCCGCCCCGGGCTTCGAGTTCGTCGACTGGGGTGGCCAGCACCACGTGGGCGGGGGATCGCACGGCTCGCTGCACCGCTCGGACTCCCTCGGCGCGCTGGCGTGGTGCGGCGTGGGGCCCGGGGTCGACGCCCGCGAGCAGTGGACGCTGCGCGACGTCGTGCCGATGGTGCGCGAGCACTTCGGGCTAGCCTCGGAGGTCTCATGACGGACGAGGCCCTGGCGCTCCGCCTGCACCATCGCGTCCGCCTCGGGGCCCGGCGTCCCGGCAACGGGCTCGGGCTCGGGCTCGGCTACAAGCTCGCTGCGGTCCTCACCCTCCTCGTCGAGGTCGCGGGCCTTGCGGAAGTCCCCGCGCAGGCGATCGCCATCGTCTGCGGGCTGCCCCTGAACTTCCTGGGGCAGAAGCTCTGGTCCTTCGCGCGCTGATCGCGGCGCTCGCCGCGCTGGCGCTGGCGGCGGTGCCCGCCCACGCCGCGGGCCCGAACCTCCGCAGCCCCGCCGAGGTGACGCAGGTCGCCCGCGGCGTTTCGAAGATCGCCGACGTCCTGCGCCACCACCCCGGCTCGACCTCCCGCGCCTTCATCAAGGACCCCGGGCGCTGGCAGGTCTCCTTCAGCGACCCCCGGGGCAAGGAGATCGCCCAGGTATACGTGTCCGACGCCACCGGGGAGGTGCTCGAGGCGTGGACGGGCTTCCAGGTCGCGTGGACGATGGCCCGCGGCTACGACGGGGCCTTCGGCCACAAGGTGACCTCGCTGTGGGTCTGGCTGCCCCTGTGCCTCCTGTTCCTGGCTCCGTTCGTGACCCCGCGGCGGCCGTGGCGGCTGCTCCACCTCGACCTTCTCGTCCTGCTCGCGTTCTCGGTCTCGCTCGCGTTCTTCTCCTCGGGGACGATCGGGCTGAGCGTTCCGCTCGCCTACCCGGTGCTGCTCTACGTCCTGGGACGGATGCTGTGGATCGGGTCCGGCCGCGGCCGGGGTGGGCGGGATGATGTTCTCCGCCTCAACGTCCGGGCGAGCTGGCTCGCGGTCGGCGTCCTGTTCCTGGTCGGCTTCCGCGTCGGGCTGAACGTCGTGAACTCGAACGTGATCGACGTGGGCTACTCGGGGGTGATCGGGGCGCAGAAGATCCTGCACGGGGAGGACCTCTACGGCGGCTGGCCGCGCGAGGACGAGCACGGGGACACCTACGGGCCGGCGAACTCCCTCGCCTACGTGCCGGCGGTCGCCGCGCTGGGCTGGAGCGGGAGATGGGACGACCTTCCCGCCGCGCACGCCGCGGCGATCCTCTTCGACCTCCTCACGCTCGGCGGGCTGTTCCTCCTGGGCCGGCGCGTGCGGGGGCCGACCCTCGGCGTGGCCCTCGCCTGGGCGTGGGTCGCGTACCCGTTCACGCTCTTCGCGTCCTCCACGAACGCCAACGACTCGCTGGTGTCCCTGCTCGTCGTCGGGGCGCTCCTGGGGGCCGGCTCCGCACCCGCGCGCGGGCTCGCGATCGGCCTGGCGGGGATGGCGAAGCTCGCGCCGCTGGGGCTGGCGCCGCTCTTTTTTCGGGTAACTCGCCGCGGGCGTTTCTTCTCCCGGGAGACTCTCACCTACTGGGTCGTCTTCCTCCTCACATGCGCCGCCATGCTCGGCCTCGCCGCACTGCTCGGCTCCGGGCCGCGCGAGATCTGGCAGCGGACGATCGCCTTCCAGGCCGCGCGGGGCTCACCGTTCTCCGTGTGGGGCCTCTGGGGTTGGCCGGGACCGCAGAAGGTCGTGCAGGGCGCGGCGGTGCTGTTCTGCCTGAGCCTCGCGCTCGTGCCCCGCGGGGCCAGGACCACGCCCCGTCTCGCCGCGCTGGCCGCCGCCGCGCTCATCGCCCTGCAGCTCGGCGTCGACCACTGGTTCTACCTCTACATCGTCTGGTTCTTCCCCGCGGTCATGGTCGCCCTGCTGGCAGGTGGACCGCCGCGATCGATTCCGCCCGCCTCCGCTTCCCACGTGGCGTCCGGATCACCACTGCCTGCACCCACGGGTCCTCCTCCGAGGTCTCGAACCGCACCGGCATCCGTGTGAGCATCTGCCGCACGGCCTGCTCGCGCTTGACGCCGATCACCCCGCCGCGCGCGCCGGTCATCCCCACGTCGGTGATGTAGGCCGTCCCGCCCGGCAGGATGCGGGCGTCGGCGGTGGGGACGTGCGTGTGCGTGCCGACGACCGCGGTGACGCGGCCGTCGAGGTGCCAGCCCAGCCCGACCTTCTCGGACGTCGCCTCCGCGTGCATGTCCACGAGGACGTGGTCGGCGCGGTTTGAGAGCTCGTGGAGGGCGGCGTCGGCCTCGGAGAAGGCGGTGCGGCCGGAGTCGAGGAACAGGTTGCCCTGGAGGTTGACCACGCCCAGCCGGACTCCCCCGCGCTCGACCACGCACGTCCCGTGCCCGGGCTGGGAGCGCAGGAAGTTCGCGGGCCGGAGGATGCGCTCCTCCTCGTCGAGGTAGGCCCAGACCTCCTGGTGGCGGTAGGTGTGGTTGCCCAGGGTGATGACGTCGACCCCGGCGGTGAAGAGCTCGCGCGCGATCTTCGGCGTGATCCCCAGCCCGCCCGCCGCGTTCTCGCCGTTGACGACGAGGAAGTCGGGAGCGTGGTCGGCCCGGAGTGAGTCCAGCGAGCCGAGCAGCGCGCGGCGCCCGGCGGCGCCCACGACGTCACCGCAGAACAGGAGTGTCACGGAGGGGAGCGCGTCTTCCATACTCCGCAGCATGACCAACGACGCGCCGCACGACCCGCGGCCCCCGCCGAGGAGCCGGGCCCTGTGCCCCCGGGCGTCGCCCCCGTCGTCGTCCCGCGCTGGATCCAGCTCGTCCTGCTCCCCCTGTCGGTCCTCGCGCTCTATGCCCTGGCCACGGCAGCGGGCGGGGTCCTGCTCGTGTTCCTTGTCGCCTCGGTCATCGCGCTCATCCTCAACCCGCTCGTCAAGCTCGTGGAGCGGACCCACCTACGTGCGGGGGCAGCTCCTGTTCTCGCTGATCATGGGGACGACGGCGGGGATCGCGCTGTGGATCTTCGGGCTGCTGGGGATCTTCCCCGACGGGCGCACGTACGCCCTCGCCTTCGGGGCGTTCTTCGGGGCGATGGAGCTCGTGCCCTACCTCGGCCCGGTGCTCGGCGCGCTGCCGCCCGTGCTCGTCGCGCTGCTCGGAGACCCGCTGACCGCGCTCTGGGTGGGGCTGCTGTTCCTCGCGCTCCAGCAGCTCGAGGGCCACGTCGTCGCCCCGCAGGTGTTCGGGCACTCCCTGCGGCTCAACCCGCTCATCATCATCTTCGCCCTGCTCCTGGGGGCCGAGATCTACGGATCATCGGGGCGTTCATCGCGCTGCCGCTCGCGGCCGTGGGGCGCGAGACGGTGGTCTACCTGGGCCGGCACCTCGTGCTCGAGCCGTGGGGCACGCCCGTCCGGGCAAACGCCCCACCCGCACCGCCCCCGCCCCCCGCCGAGCCCACCCCGGAGGCCGGGGAACCGGCCGAGCGCGAGCCCGTCGCGGGTGAAGCCTGCCTCCGAACCGTGCTACGTCCGCACCGCCGCGCGCCGCCGGTGCGCGGCCGCGATCATGTACCGCAGCGCGGGCCGCACCTCCTCCCAGCGGCGGGTCTTGAGCCCGCAGTCGGGGTTCACCCACAGTCGCTCGCGCCCGACGCGCCGCTCGGCGACCCCGAGCAACGCCTCGATCTCGTCCACCGACGGGATCCGCGGCGAGTGGATGTCATAGACGCCCGGCCCGATGTCGGTGGGGTACTCGAACTCACCCGCGAACGCGTCGAGCACGCTCATGCCCGACCGCGAAGCCTCGATCGAGATCACGTCGGCGTCCAGGCGCACGATGTGCTCCATGATCTCGTTGAACTCCGAGTAACACATGTGCGTGTGGACCTGGGTGTCCGCGCGCGCCGGCGCGACCGTCAACCGGAAGCAGTCGACGGCCCAGCGGACGTAGTCGTCCTGCGCGCGGCGCTGCAGCGGCAGGCCCTCGCGCAGCGCGGCCTCGTCGACCTGGATCGCGAAGCAGCCAGCCGCTTCGAGGTCTGAGACCTCGTCCTGGATGGCCAGCGCGATCTGGGTGCACGTCTCGCGGCGCGGCTGGTCGTCGCGCACGAACGACCACTGCAGGATCGTCACCGGGCCGGTCAGCATGCCCTTCATCGGCTTGGAGGTCAGCGACTGCGCGTAGCGCCACCAGCGCACGGTCATCGGCCCGGGGCGCGAGACGTCTCCGTAGAGGATCGGCGGCTTGACGCAGCGACTGCCGTAGGACTGCACCCAGCCGCGCTCGGAGAACGCGAACCCTTGCAGCTGCTCGCCGAAGTACTCGACCATGTCGTTGCGCTCGGGCTCGCCGTGCACGAGCATGTCGAGGCCGAGGTGCTCCTGGAGGTTGACGACGCGGGCGATCTCGCCTTCGAGGAAGCGCTCGTAGCCAGCCGCGTCGAGGCGGCCCTCGCGCCGCTCGCGCCGGGCGGTGCGGATCTCGTCGGTCTGTGGGAACGAGCCGATCGTCGTCGTCGGCAGCTCGGGCAGTGCCACCCGCGCGCGCTGTGCCTCGCGCCGCTCGGGCGCCGCGAGCGCGCGGTCGTAGTCGGCCGGAGCCAGCGCCCCGGTGCGCCGGCGCACGGCGGGGTGGTTGGTGTGCGCGGAGGTGCGGCGGTCGCTGATCGTGGCGCGCGCGGCGGCGAGCAGTTCGTCGCGTCGCTCGGCGCTCGCGTCGGCCGCCGCGCCAAGCGTGTGCAGCTCGGCGAGCTTCTCGGCGCCGAACGCCAGCCACGGGCGGATCTCGGCGTCGATCGCGGTCTCGCGCGCCGCCTCATAGGGCACGTGCAGCAGCGAGCACGAGGGGGCGATCGTGACGCGGTCGCTGCTGAGTGCAGCCGTCGCGGCGTCGACCCGGTCCAGCGCAAGATCGAGATCGGCGGCCCACACGTTGCGGCCGTCGAGGACGCCGAGCGAGAGCCGCGCCGGCGCGTCGCGCAGCGCCGCGAGCGCCGGCCGTAGCTGCTCCGGCGCGCGCACGAGGTCGAGATGGAACTCGGCCGCGGGCAGGGTGAGGATCCGGGCGTCCGCGGCCGCGAAGTACGTCGCCAGGCAGAGCTCGACGGGGCCGGAGGCCAGCGCGTTCCACGCGTCGGCGAAGGCGTCGAGCTCGGCCGGCGTGCGGTCGAGTGCCAGGCACGGCTCGTCGACCTGGACCTCGGTCGCCCCCGCCGCGGCCAGCTCACTCAGCAGCCGCTCATAGACCGGCACGAGTTCCTCGAGCGCGTCGAGCGGCCGCGCGAGACCCTTGGACAGCAGCAGGAAGCTCAACGGCCCGATCACCACCGGACGCGTCGCGATCCCCAGCGCCGCGGCCTCGCGCAGCGGCCCGGTCCAGTGACCGGCGCTCAACTCGAAGCGCACGCCGGGTTCGAGCTCGGGGACGAGGTAGTGGTAGTTCGTGTCGAACCACTTCGTCATCTCCAACGGGCGCTGATCGCCCGTGCCGCGCGCCAGCGCGAAGTAGCTGCGCAGGTCGCCGCGGTCGAGCTCCCCGAAGCGGGCCGGGATCACACCCAGCGCCCACGCGGTGTCGAGCACATGGTCATACAGGCTGAACTCGCCCGACGGGGTCACGTCGATGCCCGCGGTCCGCGCGCGCTGCCAGCCGGCGCAGCGCAGGGCGCGCGCCGTCTCCAGCAACTCGTCGACGCCCGTTCGCCCAGCCCAGAACGCCTCCAGCGCAAACTTCAATTCGCGGTTCGGGCCAACGCGGGGAAGCCCCAAGACGGCGGTACGTGCCATCAGATCCTGCTCCTCTACTGCCGTGCGGCCCTGCTCGCGAGGCCGCGATTATCGGTGCTCCGGCGGCCCATGGCCGACGAAGCAGGGTCGATAGGTCTTCGGGCTCGGACGCGATCGGGACGATCGCCTTCCCAGACCCAACCGGGCCCAGTGGCGTCCTCGTCGTCTCGCACGTCCCTACCGCTGCGCGTCAGCTCCGGAGTTCGAACCGGATTCCCTGACCCGAGCTATCGGGTGCGATCGACTCCAGCCCGACGATACACGTCGCGGATGCGCCCCCTCCGCCTCACGATCGGATTCGAGACAGGCTCTAACGTCCTCGCCGTGGAGGCGGGTGCGGTCGCACAGCGGGTGGGGCCCGCGCTCCAGGTCGAGGGGGTCACAAAGAACTACGGCCGTCGCCACGCGCTGCGGGCGGTCTCCTTCGACGCCGCGCCGGGCGAGCTCGTGGCGGTCATCGGTCCCAACGGCGCCGGCAAGACGACGCTGCTCTCGATCCTCGCGGGGATCCTCGGAGCGGACTCGGGGACCGTCTCGACGGAGGGCCGTGCCGGTTGGGTCCCCCAACAGCCGGCGGTCTACTCCAAGCTCTCGGTGCAGGAGAACCTGCGCCTGTTCGCGCGCCTGGAGAAGGTGGAGGACGTCGAGGAGGCAGTCGCGCGGATGCTGGCCCAGACGGGGCTGGAGGACCGGGCGGGGGAGGAGCTCGGGCGCCTGTCGGGCGGCAACCGCCAGCGGGTGAACATCGCGGTGGGCCTGCTCGCCGCGCCGCCCGTCCTGCTGCTCGACGAGCCCTCGACGGCGCTGGACCCGCGTCAGCGCGCGCGGCTGTGGGAGTTCGTCCGCGGCCTGGCCGCCCGGGACACGGCCGTCGTCTACTCGACCCACCACGTCCACGAGGCCGAGCACGAGGCCGACCGCGTGCTCGTGCTCGCCGACGGCGAGCTGCTGTGGCAGGGCTCGCCCGCCGATCTGCACGACGCGGTGGGCGGCGGGGCGCGGGACTTCGAGGCCGCGTTCGTGGAGTACCTGCGGACCCGCGGGCACTGAGTGCGCTGGCTGCTGCTCAAGGACCTGCAGATCCTGCGGCGCTCGCCGCTGCTCGTGTCGCTGCTCGTGATCTACCCCATCGCCATCGGCGCGATGATCGCCGTCGCGCTCTCCTCGCCGCCCGGCAAGCCGAGGGTCGCGATCCTCAACCAGGTCCCGCGGGGCCAGGGAGCCTTCTCCCTCAACGGGGAGCGGGTGGACGCCTCGAAGTACGCGAACCGGCTCTACGCCTCCGTCGACGCCATCAGGGTGTCCTCGCAGGCCGAGGCCCGGCAGAAGGTGCAGTCGGGGGAGGCGCTCGCCGCGCTGATCATCCCGCCCGACATCACCGCCAAGCTCGCGTCCGGGATCGAGCAGCCCACGATCACCATCCTGCTGAACTCCGCCAACCCGCTCCAACGCGAGTTCGTCGACCAGACGATCAAGGCCCGCCTCGCCGACGCCAACCAGGCGCTGTCGGGAAAGTTCACGCGGATCGCGGCGGGCTACATCCGGCTGCTGCTCACGGGCGGCTCGTTCTCCCTGCTCGGCCAGAACCTCGACATCCTCGGGCTCCAGCGGGCGCAGGCGATCCTGTCGCAGGCCGAACGGGAGCTCCCGCGGGGCTCGGCGGCCCGCGACCCGCTGGCGCGGGTCATCTCGTTCTCCAAGCTCGCCATCGACAACCTGAACCTGTCCGACGACGTCCTGCGCTCGGTGGGCTCCCCGGTGAAGGTGAAGCGGATCGAGCTCGCGGGCTCGACGACCCCGGCCGCCTCCTACGGGGTGGCGATCGCCGTCACGCTCACGCTCATGTTCGTCACCCTCGGCCTGGCGGCGGGGATGCTCGCCCTCGAGCGCGAGGAGAACGCCTTCGGGCGGCTCGTGCGCGGGCTCGTGTCCCGGACCGGGCTGCTCGTGGAGAAGACGCTGCTCACCGCGACGTGCGCCGCGCCCGTCGGGTTGCTCATGTCCGCCGTGATCGCCGCGCTCGGGGTGTCGTTGCGGTGGGGCCGGTTCCCGCTCTGGGTCCTCGCGCTGTTCGTCGCCGGCCTCGCCTTCGCCGCGCTCGGTGTGGCGATCGGCGCCCTCGCCCGCGAGGTCCGGGCGGCCTCGCTGCTCGCCTTCCTCGGCTCCCTCCCGATCGCCTTTCTCGCACTCGTGCCGGCCAATGCCGTCTCGTCCACCCTCGGCGACCTCCTGGCCGCGGTCTCCGCCGTCTTCCCGTTCAAGCCCGCGCTCCAGGCGATCTCCGCGGCGCTCACCGGGAGCTCCGACCCCGCTCTTCCCGGTCCGCTGCTGCACCTCCTGGTCCTGGCGCTGGGGTTCGGGGCCCTGGCGCGGGTGGCGATCCGGAGGTTCTAGGGGGACCCCTTGGCTACTGGTTCGGCAGCGCCGACCCCGCGAAGAAGAAGAACCACACCTCGAAGCCGATGACGGCGAGGACCACCACCGCCGACAGGATGCGCTCGCTCGGCGAGATGCGCCGGGCGACGCCCCCGAACCCCTTCCGCTCGGCGGACTGGGCCTTGAGCCAGGACGCCTGCTGACGGGGGCGCTGGTAGCCCGTCGCGTCGTCGTAGCGCGCGGTCAGGAAGGAGAGCGCGCGGACGAGGACGAGCTCGCTCACGATCAGCACGACGGCCACCACGGCGATGGCGCTCATGGGGCAAGTATGAACTCCAGGGGACTCCTAGACTCGTAGGCGCATGGCGTTCCCTCGCACCCGCCTGCGCCGGCTACGCCGGACGGCTCCCCTCCGCGGCCTCGTCTCGGAGACGCGCGTGGATCCCGGCGACCTCGTGCTCCCGCTGTTCGTGAGCCACGCCGCCGGGCGGACGCCGATCGCGTCGCTGCCCGGGGTGAGCCGCCTGTCGATCGAGCACGCCGTCGCCGAGGCGCGGGACGCCGCCGGGCTCGGGGTGGCGGGCGTGCTGCTGTTCGGGATCCCCGCCGACAAGGACGCCGAGGGCTCGGGGGCGTGGGACGACGAGGGCGTCGTCCAGCTCGCCACGCGCGCGATCAAGGAGGCGTGCCCCGACCTGCTGGTGATCACCGACCTCTGCCTCTGCGAGTACACCGACCACGGCCACTGCGGGCTGCTGAAACAGAGCGGGGAGGTTGACAACGACGCCACGCTCGAGCTCCTCGCCCGCACCGCGGTCTCCCAGGCCGGCGCCGGCGCCGACGCCGTCGCGCCGAGCGACATGATGGACGGCCGCGTGGGCGCCTTGCGCGACGCCCTCGACGAGGAGGATCTCACGGACACGCCGATCATCTCCTACGCGGCGAAGTTCGCCTCCGCCTACTACGGCCCCTTCCGCGAGGCGGCCGGCTCGACCCCCGCCTTCGGCGACCGCCGCGGCTACCAGATGGACCCCGCCAACGGCCGCGAGGCGCTGCGCGAGGTCCTCCTCGACGTCGAGGAGGGGGCGGACATGGTCATGGTCAAGCCTGCCCTGCCCTACCTCGACGTGGTCGCCCGCGTCTCCGACGCCGTCCGGGTCCCGGTGGCCACCTACCACGTCTCCGGTGAGTACGCCCAGCTCAAGGCCGCGGCCGAGCGGGGCTGGCTCGACGAGGAGGCCACCACCCTGGAGGCGCTCACCGCGATGAAGCGGGCGGGCGCCGACGTCATCGTCACCTACGCCGCGAAGGACGCCGCCGCATGGCTTCGCTGAACGCACCGCCCAAGATCCGCTCCCGCAAGGACGGGGCCGCGGTCCCGCTGGACGACACGGACCGCAAGCTGCTCAACCTCATGCAGGGCGCGTTTCCCCTGGAGCCGCGGCCCTACGGCCGTGTCGCCGAGGGCGCGCAGATCACCGAGGAGGAGGCGCTGGCCCGCGTGGCCCATCTGCTCGACGAGCGCATCATCCGCCAGGTCACCCCGATCTACGACACGCGCGCCCTCGGCTACACGTCGATGCTCGTCGCGGCCAAGGTCGATCCCGAGCACCCATGGCGCGCCGCCAAGGTCATCAACGCCCATCCCGGCGTGTCGCACAACTACCTGCGCGACCACGAGTTCAACATCTGGTTCACGATCGCCACCGAGCCGGACTCCGAGCTCGGTCTCGAGGGGACGCTGCAGCGCCTGGCCGAGGAGGCCGGCGCCACCTCGGTCCGCCAGCTCCCGACCCTGAAGCTCTTCAAGATCCGGATGGACCTCGAGATGGTCGGGGGGACCGACGACCTCGCCGCGCGCGTGGAGGCCGTCGAGCCCGCCGAGACCGAGCGTCAGCCCTACGACGAGCGCGACGTGGCGGTCATCCGCGCGACGCAGGGCGACATGCCGGTCATTCCCGAGCCCTACGCGCCCGCCGCGGTCGCGCTTGGCATGAGCCAGGGCGAGCTCCTCGAGCACCTCGAGGGCATGCGGGAGCGCCGCCTCCTGCGCCGCGTCGCCGCGATCCTCTTCCACCGCCGGGCGGGCTTCAGCGCGAACGGCATGGGCGTGTGGAAGGTGCCCGACGCGGCCATCCTCGAGGTCGGGGCGCGTATGTCCTCCTTCCGCGGGATCTCCCACTGCTACCAGCGACCCACGTACGCCGACTGGCCCTACTCGGTCTTCACGATGGCCCACGGCCGCTCCAAGGAGGAGTGCGACGCCATCCTCGACGCGATCGCCGAGGACACCGGGATCACGGAGCGCTCCACCCTCTACTCCTCCACGGAGTTCAAGAAGATCCGTCTCCTCTACTTCACCGACGAGTTCAGGCAGTGGGAACAGGCGCGACCCTGAGTGACACGCGCTCGGCGGCGCTGTATCGTCGGGCGCTCGAGGTCCTCCCCGGTGGCGTGAACTCTCCGGTCCGCGCCATGCGGGCGATCGGGCGCGACCCCGTGTTCGTCGACCGCGGCGAGGGCGCCGAGCTCGTCGATGTCGACGGCAACCGCTACGTCGACTACGTGTGCTCCTGGGGCCCGCTCATCCACGGGCACGCCCATCCGGAGGTGGTGGCCGCGGTCACCGAGGCGGCTGCGCACGGGACTTCCTTCGGCGCCCCCACGCCCGGCGAGGTCGAGCTTGCGCTCGAGGTCGGGCGCCGGATCGGATCGGTGAAGATGCTCCGGATGACCTCCTCGGGTACCGAGGCGGGCATGAGTGCGGTGCGGCTGGCCCGCGCCGCCACGGGCCGGGACGTCATCGTGAAGTTCGCCGGCGCCTACCACGGACACTCCGACGCGCTGCTCGCCGAGGCGGGCTCCGGGGTCTTGACCCACGGGGGCCCACCCACCTCGATCCCGGCCACCCCCGGCGTCCCCGCCGCGACCACCGCCGCGACCCGGGTGGTCGGATGGAACGATCCCGACGCGTTCGTCGCCGCCGTCGACGAGGACGTGGCGGCGGTGCTCGCCGAGCCCATCCCGGCGAACATGGGCCTCGTCCCCCCGCAGGACGGCTTCCTCCAGCTCCTGCGCGAGCGCACCGCGGCGGTGGGCGCGCTGCTCGTCTTCGACGAGGTCATCACCGGCTTCCGGGTGGGCGTGGGCGGCGCCCAGGAGCTCGCGGGGGTCGAGCCCGACCTCACCATCCTCGGAAAGGTCATCGGCGGCGGCCTGCCCGCCGCCGCCTACGGTGGCCGGCGCGACCTCATGGAGCGGATCGCCCCCGTGGGGGACGTCTACCAGGCCGGCACGCTCTCCGGCAACCCGGTCGCCGTCGCCGCGGGCCTCGCCACCCTGCGCCTGCTCGACGACGACGCCTACCTCGCGCTGGCCGCGATCACCTCCGAGCTGGGGCAGGGACTCCGCGAGAGCGCCGCCGCCGCCGGGGTCCCCGTCCAGGTCGAGGACCGCCCCGGCCTGCTCACCGTCTTCTTCTCCGAAACGCCCGTCCGCGACCTCGCCGGCGCCCGGGCGTGCGACCTCGAGCGCCACGGCGCCTGGTGCAACGCCCTGCTGGCACGCGGCGTCTACCCCCCGCCGTCCCAGTTCGAGGCCTGGTTCCCGTCCCTCGCCCACACGCCCGAGCACGTCGCGCGCACCCTCGACGCCGCCGCCGCGGCCTTCGCGACGCTCGGATGAGCCGCGAGTCCGCCCTCGCGCTCATCCGGGAGGGCTGGGAGCTCCACGCCCACCAGGCGGATCCCGTCTCTCCGCTCCCCGGCGACCCCGCGCCCCCGGGGGATCCGGACCTCGACCTCCTGCTCGGCGATCGCCTCTACGCGAGCGGGCTGCTCGAGCTCGTGCGCCTGGACGACCTCGCGGGCGTCCGCCGCATGGCCGACGTGATCTCGGAGTGCGCCCGGGCGCTCGCCGAGTCCGAGCCCGAGCGCGCCGAACGGGCCTGGGCGCACCTCGCGACGGGGTAAAGTCCGAGACGGAGCCCATGGCCGACCCCCGCGAGCCCAAGAAGCCCCAGCCCAAGAAGTCCCCCTACACGGCCGACCACGGCATCCCCGGCGCCTTCGAGGGCGAGACGGTCACCCGCCGGCGCTTCATGACCGGCACCGCCCACGGCGCGGGCGGCATCGCCGCCGCCGCCTTCGCCCTGCCGGCCCTCGGCTTCGCGATCGGCCCGATCTTCGAGCGGACCAAGGCGCGGTGGGAGAGCGTCGGCCCCGTGGGGGACTTCCCCGCCGACACCTACGTCCCGCGGGTCTTCCGCGAGATCTCGGGCATCGGGGAGACCGGCAACACCACGGTCTACATGCGCAAGCGGAGCCAGGTCGACACGGACAAGGCCGACCAGTACAACCAGTTCATCGCGGTCTCCACGCGCTGCACCCACGTGGGGTGCCCCGTCCGCTTCGCGGACGCTGCCGCGCGCTTCATCTGCCCGTGCCACGGCAGCGCCTTCGACTTCCAGGGCCACCGGGTCGTCGGGCCCGCCGTCCGGCCGCTGGACCGCTTCCTCACCCGGGTCCGCAACGGGCAGGTGGAGGTCGGCCCGCGGTACTCGGTGAACTCCCAGCTCAAGCGCTTCCCCCCGCGCGACCCGGGAGAGGACACCGACGGCATCGGCAAGTACCTCTACCCCCCGCGCTTCGACACCCGCGCGCTGCCCAAGTAGGTCGAGATGAAGCTCAAGCCCCCGCCCCTTCCCCGCGCGCTGAACCCCAGGCCCCAGAAGCCGGGTACCACGAAGAAGGCCTCTCCCGCCGAGGTCGCCCAGGAGGCGGGCATCTCGGTCGTCGACTGGGTGGACGAGCGCACCTCGATCTCCCCCGGCCTGCGCTGGTTGATGTTCCGGAAGATTCCCCGAGGGACGAACTGGTTCTACACGCTCGGGTCGGCGACGATGATCGCCTTCCTCTCCCAGGCCGTCACCGGCGTGTTCCTGGCCATGTACTACGTGCCCGACGCGTCGGGCGGGGCATACGACTCCATCCGGCACGTGACCAACGACGTCTTCCTCGGCGAGTTCGTGCGCGGCATGCACTTGTGGGGCTCGACGGTGATGGTCGTATTCGTCTTCCTGCACATGGCGCGCACGTTCTTCTTCGGCGCCTACAAGTACCCGCGCGAGCTCAACTGGGTCATCGGCGTGGTCCTGCTCATCCTCACGCTGGTGATGTCCTTCACGGGCTACCTGCTCCCGTTCGACCAGCGCGCCTACTGGGCCAGCATCGTCGGCCTGAACATCAACGGGACGGGCCCGCTCATCGGCCCCTACCTGTCGGACTTCGCGCGGGCCGGGCCGGACTTCACGGCGACGACCCTCTCGCGCTTCTACTCGATCCACATGCTGCTCGTCCCCGGGGCGATCGCCGCGATGATCGGCGCCCACCTGTACCTCGTCGCCAAGCTCGGCACCACCGCCCCGCCGTGGATCTCCGCGCGGCGCCGGGAAGTGGCCGAGAAGGACGTGGCGTCGGTATGAACCAGCGGGAGAAGGAGCTCTACCTCCGCGAGTACTCCATCCTCAAGGCCGAGGGGAAGCCGTTCTTCCCCTACGCGATCGCCAAGGACTCCCTCATGGGCTGCATGGTCATGGCGATCATCATCACGCTGTCGATCGTCCTCGGGGTCGCGCTCGGGCCCAAGGCCGACCCGACGACGACGACCTACGTCGCGCGCCCGGACTGGTACTTCTTCTTCCTCTTCGAGCTCCTGCGGGTCATCAAGACGCCGAGCCTTACGCCGCTGGCGACCGTCGGCGTGCCCGGGATCTGCATGGTCCTGCTGTTCCTGCTGCCGTTCTACGACCGCAGCCCCGAGCGGCGGCCCGAGCGGCGGCCGGTCGCCACGGTGGCCGGCATCTTCACGATCATCGCCATGGCCTTCCTGACCTACCAGGGGGCCAACGCCGGCTCGCCGAACAAGGTCGAGATGCCGCCGCCGAAGACCATCACCACCGCGGCGGGCCTCGCGCAGTTCGAGCGCGGCAAGCTCGTCGTGGCCCAGTCGGGCTGCCTGGCCTGCCACAAGATCGGGGAGAGCGGCAACGACGGTCCCGGCCCCCAGCTCACGCACATCGCCGACAAGCTGCCCCCGGACGCCATCTCGCAGACCCTGCGCAACCCGACGACGCCCATGCCGCCGTTCAAGCGCCTCGCCGCCGAGCAGCCGGACAAGTTCCGCGACCTCGTCGCGTTCCTCGGCGAACTGCACTAGCTAGTGGTCCCGACACAGGGCTCCCTCGCGGAGCCGCAGATCCGGGCGATGTTCGACCGCATCGCCGGGGTCTACGACCGGATGAACTCGGTGATGACCGCCGGGCTGGACGCGCGCTGGCGTGCGCGTGCGGTGGATCTGGCGGGAATCGACCCCGCCCGCCCCGGGGACCGCGTCCTCGACGTGGCGTGCGGGACGGGTGACCTCGCGCTCGAGGCCCACCGCCGCGGGGCCGAGGTCGTGGGACTCGACTTCTCGGCGGAGATGCTCGCGCGCGCCCGCGAGAAGGAGCCCGGGATGGAGTGGGTGCAGGGCAACGCCCTCGCCCTCCCGTTCGAAGACGAGAGCTTCACGGCGGCGACTGTGGGGTTCGGAGCGCGGAACTTCTCCGACCTCGCCGCCGGGGTGGGGGAGATGGCGCGGGTGGTGAGGCCGGGGGGCCGCGTGGTCGTCCTGGAGATCACCAAGCCTGAAGCCCCGCTGCTGTCCGGGTTCTTCTCGCTCTGGTTCGACCGGATCGTGCCGCTGCTCGGGCGCGCGGCGGGCGACCCCGAGGCCTACGCCTACCTGCCGAGCTCGGTCAAGCGCTTCCCGGGGCCGGAGGGGCTGGCGAGGGTGATGGCGGGCGCGGGCCTGGAGCAGATCTCCTGGACGTTGACCGCGGGCGGGATCATCGCCCTCCACGCCGGGACGAAGGCGTGAGCGCGAAGACCGCCGGCGCCACCGGCGGCGCCGCGGATGTCGTCCGCGCGGGAGGCGCCCACCTGCCCGGGCTCATGGCCGCGGTGGAGGAGCGCCTCGCCGTGGTCACGCAGGACCGGGGTCCCACGCTCGCCCGCCTGGCGGGGGACACCATCGCGGCCGGGGGCAAGCGCCTGCGCCCGCTGCTCGTGCTGCTCGCGGCCGGGGAGGTGGAGGCGCCCCGTCGTGCGGCCCTGGTCCGGGCCGCCGTGGGCGTCGAGCTCGTCCACTCGGCGACGCTCGTCCATGACGACGTGCTCGACGCCGCCGACCTGCGCCGCGGCCGCCCCACCGTAGTGGCCGTCGCCGGCCGGGCGGGCGCGACGGCGACCGGCGACCTCCTCTTCTCCCGCGCCTTCGCGGTCATCGCCGAGGGCGGCGACCTCGAGGCGGTGCGGGTGCTGGCCGACGCCTCCGCGGCCCTGGCCGAGGGTGAGCTCCTCCAGCGCGAGGACGCGTGGAACGTCGGCGTTCCGCTCGCGCGCTACCTGGAGCGCTGCGAGCTCAAGACGGCGCGGCTGTTCTCGGCCGCCTGCGTGCTCGGGGCCCGCGAGGGGCGCGACGGCGACCTCGATGCGCTCTCCGCGTTCGGTCGGGAGATCGGGCTGGCCTTCCAGCTCCTCGACGACATCCTCGACGTCTCCGGACCCCCCGAGCGGACCGGCAAGCACCGGGGCACCGACCTCCTCGACGGCACCGTGACCCTCCCGCTCATCCTCGCCCGCGAGCGCGACGAGCGGATCGCGACGGTCGACCTGCGGGCGGAGGTCCGCACTCCCGCCGAGGCCGAGGCCCTGTGCGACGCGATCGCTGCGACGGGCGCGCTCGCCGAGGCGCGCGACCGCGCCCTGGGCATCGTCGCCGCGGCGAAGGCGGCGCTCCCGACCTTCGCCGATCCCCGTCGCCGCGCCGCGCTCGAGCTCGTGGCCGACGGGGTGGTCGACCGCTACTCCTAGAAGTCCTCGGGCAGGATGTGGTCGCCCGTGAGGGCGCGCGAGAAGCGCTCGACGTCGTCCTCCATGCGCGCCTGCTGGAGGCAGCGCAGGTCGGCGACGAGCGCCTCGGTGGCGCGATCGAGCTCGTCCTCGAAGCCCTCGACGGCGTCCTGCGCGAATACCCCGCCGCCCTCCCAGCCGCAGTTCGGGCAGCGGAGCTCGAGCTCCCAGTGGTCGGGCCCGGCCTCCTGCCAGTCCACGGTCTGCATGTGGTCGCCTGCGCACTCGCGGCAGACGTGCAGCGCCGGGGGCGGCGACGGCGTCGCCCCCGGCGCGTCGAAGCGCACGACCTCGATCTCCTTCCCGGAAGGGAGGACGACGCGGCGGACGGAGGAGTTCTCGGGCGAGGGCGGGGTCACGTAGGGTCCTGACCACTGGCTTCATCGGCGGGGAGCCGCAGAGCTTGAACGGCCCGGGGCTAGTCTGGGGGGATGTTCAACCAGGTCGGGCCGCTGGAGCTCGTGATCGTGCTGGTGATCGTGCTCGTGATCTTCGGGCCCAAGCGCTTGCCCAGCCTCGGCCGTCAGCTCGGGCGCGGGATGAAGGAGTTCAAGGAGTCGATCACCTCCCACCACGACGACGAGGACGAGAAGGCGGGCATCACCGCCGCGTCCGAGGACCCGCCGCGCACCCCGGCGGACGCGGCCGAGCGGACCCGGGTCTGATCCGGCCCGACCTCCTGACCGCACGGGAGGGGTAGATGGCGACCGCGCTGCGCTCCATATCCCACGAGGATCGCCTGTCGGTCGTCGACCACCTCGACGAGCTGCGCACCCGGCTCATCGTGTCCGCGATCGCCTTCGTGATCGCCTTTGGCCTGGCGTTCTGGCAGAACGGGCGGCTGCTCGACATCCTCAACAAGCCGCTCAAGGAGTCCACGCCGAGCGCCCAGAGCTCGGGAAACGGCCGCCTCGCCACCGTGGGCGCGGCCGAGACGGAGGCCCGGACCGGGGTGATCAAGCAGGCCCGTGCCGAGGATCTCCTCGCGCGCGACCCGCGTGCGACTTCGTACCAGCGCCACGCCCACGCCCTTGCGGCCGCCGGGCTGCGCCAGCAGGCGGCGGCGCTCCCCGCGACCGTCCCCCAGCGCCGGCCCATCACGATCGGCGTAGGCGAGCCCTTCGTCACCACCTTCACCGTCGCCGTCTACTTCGCGCTGATGTTCTCGCTGCCGATCCTGCTCTACCAGGCCTACGCGTTCATCCTGCCGGCGTTCTCCCCGACCGAGCGGCGCCTCGCCTTCCCGCTCATGCTCGGGATCCCGTTCCTGTTCATCGCCGGCGTGGTCTTCGGGTACTTCCTCGTGCTGCCGCCCGCGATCTCGTTCCTGCAGAACTTCAACAACAAGAGCTTCGACGTGCTGCTGCAGGCCAAGCAGTACTACTCGTTCTCGATCTTCACCCTGCTCGCGCTCGGCCTCTGCTTCCAGGTGCCCGTGGGGATGCTCGCCCTCGCGCGGGTGGGGATCGTGACCAAGCGGATGCTCATCAAGAACTGGCGCTACGAGATCGTGGGGATCGCCGTCGCCGCCGCGCTGCTGCCCGGCGTCGACCCCGTCACCACCCTGCTCGAGATGATCCCCCTCGTGGTGCTCTTCGGGCTGAGTATCGTGCTCGTCGGCCTCGCGGAACGCCGCCGGGGCACCCCCGAAGACGACGACGAGCCCGTCCTCCCCGACCTCGACGACTAGCCACCCGCCATGCTGTTCGACCTCCGCGGCCGGGGCCGCCGCCGCACCGTCCAGAGCGTCTACCTGTTCCTCGCCGTCCTCATCGGCGTCGGCTTGGTGGGCTTCGGGGTGGGCGGTGCCGGAGGCGGCCTGTTCAACTCGAACAACAACAACGGCGGCGGCGGTGGCGGGAGTGGCAACAACGTCCTCGAGAAGCAGTTCACGCGGGCGGATAAGGCCGTGAAGGCCCAGCCGCGCGAGGCGGGCGCGTGGGCGAACCTTGCCCGCGTGCGCTTCCAGGTCGCGAGCTCGGGCGAGAACCGAGACTCCAACGGGACCTATCAGCCCAACGGACTCAAGGAGCTCCGCGCGGCGGGCGCCGCGTGGCAGCGCTACCTGGAGCTGAACCCGAAGCGGGTGGATGTCACGCTCGCGCAGCAGATGACGAACGCCTACTCCGAGCTGGGCGACGCAAAGGGCGCGGTGGGCGCGCTGGAGGTCCTCGCCGAGCGGCAGCCGAGCTCGGGCGTCTTCCAGCGGCTCGCCGTCGCGGCGTACGCGGCCAAGCAGCCGCGCAAGGGAGACCTGGCCACCGCGGAGGCCCTGAAGCGGACGGCGAAGGCCGCCCGGGCGCAGGTCCGGGCACGGCTCCAGGCGGCGAAGACGCAGGCCACGCAGGGCGCGGGCGGAGGCGTCTCGCCGACCAGCACGGTGCCCGTCACCCCCAAGCCCAAGGGCTAGAATCCCGCGGCTGCGGGCCGTTAGCTCAACTGGCAGAGCAGGGGACTCTTAATCCCAAGGTTGCAGGTTCGATTCCTGCACGGCCCATGCCTCGGGGCGTTTGTTGTTAGGGTTCCCTAACCGGTGTCCTTCGGTGAGACCCTCCTCCTCGGCGCGATCGCCGGCTCGACCATCTTCCTCGGGCTGCCGCTCGGCCGGCTGGCCATCCTCGGCCCGCGCGGGCGCGTCGCGCTCGCGATGTTCGCCGTGGGCGTCCTCGCCTTCCTGTTCGTCGACGTACTCGAGCACGCGCTGGCGATCGTCGAGAAGCCCGTGAAGGCGAAGGAAGGCTTCGGGAAGGTGCTCGGGCTCAACCTTCTCCTCGCCGGCGGGTTCGGTCTGAGCCTGCTCGGCCTCGGGGCGATGGAGCGCCGCAAGGCGCCGCTCCCGGCGCCCCCGGTGGCCGGCGGCTCGGCGGACGCCGTCGCGCCCGCCGACCTGCTCACGGTCGCGCGCCACGAGGATGCGGTGCGCTCGGCCACGCTGCGGACGGGCATGACGATCGCCGCGGCGATCGGGGTCCACAACTTCGCCGAGGGCCTGGCGATCGGGGTCTCGGCGGCCTCCGGGGAGATCGGGCTTGCCACGGTCCTCATCGTCGGCTTCGCGCTGCACAACACCACGGAGGGGTTCGGTATCGTCGGCCCGCTCGGCAACGTGCGCCCGAGCTGGCGCTGGCTCGGCCTCGCCGGGCTCGTGGCCGGGGGTCCCACGTTCCTCGGGACGGTCGTGGGCTACCAGGTGACCTCGGAGCCGCTGGAGCTCGCGTTCTACGCGGTCGCGGCCGGGGCGATCCTCTACGTGCTGCTCGAGGTCTGGTCGGCCATGCGGCGCGCCGGGCACCGCGAGCTCGGGCTCGCGCTGCTGGCCGTCGGGTTCATCGCCGGGGTGGCGACGGACCTGATCGTCGTCGCCGGCGGCGGGTGAAGCGAACGGAGCCGGCGCCGGTTTGCTGCCTCGCGTAGCGTACGCGAGCGTCATGCCCCTCGCCAGCCTCGACGGTCGTGTCCTCCCCGCCGCCGAGGCGACCATCGGAATCACCGACGACGGCCTCCTGCGCGGCGACGGCGTCTTCGAGGTCATCCGGCTCTACGCCGGGCGCCCCTTCGCCCTGGAGGACCACCTACGCCGGCTGGCGGGCTCCGCCGCCAACCTCCGGCTGGAGATCGACCTCGGGGCGGTGCGCGCGGAGATCGGCGCGCTGCTCGCCGCCGCCGACCCCTCCGAGCTCGACGGCGCCCTGCGCCTCGTCCTGACCCGCGGTGGCCGGCGGATCGCGCTGCTCGAGCCGCGGCCCGGGATCGCCGCGCAGGTGGCCCTCGCCTCGGTCACCTTCGCGCCCGTCCGCGTGCTCGACGGCGTGAAGTCGCTCTCCTACGCGGCGAACATGCTCGCGACGCGCCTGGCCCAGGAGCAGGGGGCCGACGAGGCGCTGCTCGTGACCCCGCACGGCCGGGTGCTCGAGGCGCCCACCTCCACGATCTTCTGGGCCCGTGACGGCACGCTGCGCACCCCGCCGCTCTCCGACCACGTGCTCGACTCGATCACCCGCCGGCGTCTGCTGGCCGCGATCGAGGCCCGCGAGGAGGCGACGTCCCTCGACGATCTCCTGGGAGCCGACGAGGCCTTCCTCGCCTCGACCCTCCGCGAGGTCCAGGCCGTCGGCGCGGTGGACGGACACGAGCTCGCCGTCGCGCCGGGGCCGCTCACCGCGGCCGCGGGCGAGGCGTTCGCCCGGATCGTCGCCCGCGAGCTCGGAGCGGGCTAGCTGCGCGTCCTCACCGTGATCGGGAACCGCCCGCAGTTCGTGAAGGCGGCCGCGGTCTCGGGTCCCCTCCGCGCCGGGCACGAGGAGCTCCTCGTGCACACGGGCCAGCACTTCGATCGCGACCTCTCCGACGTCTTCTTCTCAGAGCTCGACCTGCCCGCCCCCGATCGCCGGCTCGGGCTCGGCGGGGGGACGAACACCGAGCAGACCGCGCGGATGCTCGGCGCGCTGGGCCCGCTCGTGGCCGCCGAGGCGCCGGACGCCGTGCTTGTCTACGGGGACACGAACTCGACCCTGGCGGGCGCGCTGGCCGGCGCCCAGGCGCGCGTGCCCGTCGCCCACGTGGAGGCCGGGATGCGCTCGGGGGACCGCGCGATGCCCGAGGAGCTCAACCGGGTGCTCACCGACCACGCCAGCGACCTGCTGCTGTGCTCGTCGGAGGCGGCGGCGCGCACCCTCGCCGGGGAGCGGGCCGCCGGCCGGGTGGAGGTGGTGGGGGACGTGATGGTCGACGTCGCGCTGCGGGTCCAGCCCGCCGCCCGCGAGCGGCGCGGAGTGCCTGCCGCCTACGGGGTGGCACCCGGGGAGTACCTCCTGGTCACCGCGCACCGGGCTCAGAACGTCGATGACCGGGCGCAGCTCGAGCGGCTGCGCGACGTGCTCGTCTCCCTCCCGGCCCCCGCGGTCTTCCCCGTGCATCCGCGCACCCGCGCGCGGCTCGAGGCGGGGGGGCTCCTGTCGGGTCTGTGCGGGGTGATCCTCGCGCCCCCCCTGGGCTACGGGGAGTTCACCGCGCTCCTGTGCCAGGCCCGCGCCGTGCTCACGGACTCGGGCGGGGTCCAGAAGGAGGCCTACCTCGCGCGGGTCCCCTGCCTGACGTTGCGCGACACCACGGAGTGGACGGAGACGGTGGACACGGGCTGGAACACGCTCGTCGGCCTCGATCCCGGGGCCGTGCGGGCCGCCCTGGAGCGCGAGCTCCCGTCCGGGCATCCGCCGCTCTACGGCGACGGCCGGGCGGGTGAGAGGGTCGCCGCCGCGCTTGGGATACTCGCCCCATGACCTCCGTCGGGGTGGCCGGCCTCGGCTACTGGGGCCCCAATCTCGCCCGCAACCTCGCCGCCCTGCCGGGCTGCGAGCTGCGCTGGCTGTGCGACGCCGATCCGGACGCACGGGCGCGGGTGGGAGCGCGGTTCCCGGGTGCGCGGTTGGCGGCCGATCTCGACGAGTTGCTCGGCGACGACGAGCTCGACGCCGTCGTGCTCGCCACGCCGGTTCCCACCCATGCCCCGCTCGCGCTCCGGGTGCTCGCGGCGGGCAAGCACTGCTTCGTGGAGAAGCCCCTGGCGACCTCCGTCACCGACGCCGAGGCGGTCGCCGAGGCGGCGGAGCGCGCGGGCCGGACGCTCATGGTCGGGCATCTGCTCGAGTACCACCCCGGGGTCCGCATGTTGCGCACGCTCATCGACGACGGCGACCTCGGCACGCCGTACTACATCTACGGCAACCGGCTGAACCTCGGCAAGCTCCGCGCGGACGAGAGCGCCCTGTGGAGCCTGGGCGCACACGATGTGTCGGTGATCCTCGCGCTCGCCGACGAGGAGCCCGAGGAGGCCGTGGCCCACGGCGAGTGCTACGTGCGCCCGGGGGTGCAGGACGTCGTGTTCTGCTATCTGCGCTTCGCGTCCGGGCTCGCCGCGCACCTGCATCTCTCCTGGCTCGATCCCCACAAGGAGCGGCGGTTCACCGTGGTGGGGGCGAAGCGGATGGCCACGTTCGACGACATGGCCGTCGAGGGGAAGGTCACGGTCTACGATAAGGGCTTCGACGAGGACTCCCGGTCGTGGGGGGAGTACCTGGCGCGCTCGGGGGACATCTGGTCGCCTCGGCTGCCCAACGCCGAGCCGCTGCGCCTGGAGTGCGAGCACTTCCTGGAGTGCGTGCGCACCGGGGCGCCGCCCCGGTCGGGGGCGCAGAGCGGCGTGCGCGTCGTCCGCGTGCTCGCGGCGCTCGACGACTCCCTGCGGCGCTCGGCGCGGAGGGCGCGTGTCGGAACCGACTGAGGCCGAGGTCCGTCCCGGCGCGATCGTCCTGCCCGGGACGGTGGTGGGGGCCGGCTGCCTCGTCGAGGAGCTCGCGCTCGTGGGCAAGGCGCCGCGGCTCGGCGCCCGGTCGCGGGCCTCGCGGGCGGACCCCGGGCCTGCCGTCCTCGCCGACGGGGTCACCGTGTGCGCGCACGCCGTGGTCTACGCCGGGGCGCGGCTGGGGAAGGGGGTCGTGGTGGGCGACGGCGCCCAGGTGCGCGAGCGCGCGGTCCTCGGGGCGGGCAGCGTCGTGGGGCGCGGAGCGTCGGTGGACAACGACGTGCGGGTCGGCGAGCGCGTGAAGCTCCAGACCGGCGTCTACCTCACCGCGGGATCCGTCGCGGAGGACGACGTCTTCCTCGGGCCGATGGTCGTCACCACGAACGACGACGCCATGGGGCGCCACGGGCCGGGCGACCCGGTGCGCGGGGTGATGCTGCGGCGGGCCTGCCGGGTGGGCGGGGGAGCGGTGCTGGTGCCTGGGATCGAGGTGGGCGAGGAGGCCTACGTGGCCGCGGGCGCGGTGGTGACCGCGGACGTGCCCGCCCGCGCGGTCGTCATGGGCGTGCCCGCGCGGGTCGTGCGCGAGGTGGGAACGGAGGACCTCGTGGAGGCATGGCGCTGAGGGTGCGGCGCCGGCGCCGGCCGGAACGAGGCGGTGGTGCTGCCGGTCTGACGGCTCAGGCCGCGGCGGCGCGCAGGGGCGCCGTGCCCGCCGAGGCGCCGGTCCAGATCGTCTGCTCGCGCCCGGGGCCGACGCCGACCAGGACCACGGGCACGCCGACGACGTCCGCGATGAACTTCAGGTAGTCACGCGCCGCGGCGGGGAGGTCCTCCTCCGAGCGGATGTCCCCGAGGGGCTCCGACCACCCCGGCAGCTCCTCCCACATGGGCTTTGCGCGGTGCAGGACGCTCTGGTGGTAGGGGAACGTGTCGAGCTCGGCGCCCTCGGCCGAGCGGTAGCTCGTGGCCACGAGGATCCGGTCCTGGCCGGAGAGCACGTCGAGCTTCGTGACGCACAGGGCGGTGAGCGAGTTGATCCGCGAGGCGTAGCGCAGGGCCACGAGGTCGAGCCAGCCGACGCGGCGGGGGCGGCCGGTCGTGGTGCCCCACTCGCCGCCGGCCTCGCGGAGCTGGTCGGAGAGCTCGTCGCCGATCTCGGTCGGGAACGGGCCCTCGCCGACGCGGGTGCAGTAGGCCTTCGCGATCCCCCACACCTCGTCGATGTCGCGCGGGCCGACGCCGGCGCCGACGCACGCGGCCCCCGCCACCGGGTTCGAGGAGGTGACGAAGGGATAGGTGCCGTGGTCGATGTCGAGCATCGCGCCCTGGGCGCCCTCGAAGAGCACGGAGCTCCCGGCGTCGAGTAGGCCCCAAACGAGGCGCGAGGTGTCGGTGATGTACTGCTCGATCCGGTGGCCGTAGCCGAGGTACTCCTCGGTCATGGTCTGGAGGTCGAGCGCCGGCTCCTTCTGGAACGGGCGCAGAGAGAGTCGCTTGGGCTCGAGCGCGGTGGCGATCTTCTTGCGGAGGATCTTCGGGTCGAGCAGGTCCTGGACGCGGATACCCAGCCGCGCCGCCTTGTCGGCGTAGCAGGGCCCGATCCCGCGCCGGGTCGTGCCGATCGCCGAACGACCGAGCTTCGCCTCGCCCGCGTGATCGAGCAGCAGGTGGTAGGGCATGATCATGTGCGCGTTGGCGGAGATGCGCAGGCCGCTGGCGTCGATCCCCTGGCGCCGCAGCTCGTCGATCTCCTCCGTGAGCACCTTGGGGTCGATGACGACCCCGTTGCCGATGATGCACGTCTTGCCGGGGTGCAGGATCCCCGAGGGCATGAGGTGCAGCTTGTAGGTCTGCCCGTCGCGGACGATGGTGTGCCCCGCGTTGTTGCCGCCCTGGAAGCGGATGACCGCGTCGGCCCGCTCGGCGAGGAGGTCGGTGACCTTGCCCTTGCCCTCGTCGCCCCACTGGGCGCCGACGATGACGGTTCCGGGCACCGTCCGAGTCTAGGCCGAGAGCTCTTCGCGCAGATCCTCGCCGTGAACGGGGATCTCGACCTCGCACATCTCGAGGAGTCGGGACACGGTCCGCTTGCCGACCTGGTCCTCGAGCGCCGGTCGCTCCTTGATGTTGGTCGTGAAGATGATCGACCGCTGCTCCTCGTAGCGCGCGTTGACGATCGTGTACAGCTGCTCGAGCACCCACTCGGAGCTGCGCTCGGCCCCGAGGTCGTCGAGATGGAGGAGGTCGACGACGGCAAGACGGTCGACCAGATCCACCTCCGAGAGCGCCGAGGCGTCGTCGTAGGACTGCCGGATGATGGAGAAGAGACGCGGAAGCGAGTAGATGGCCACCGAGCGGCCGGCGCGCAGAGCGGCCGCGGACACGAGCATCGCGAGGGTCGTCTTCCCCGTTCCCAGGTCGCCCATGAACCAGAGACCGGTGCCGGCATCGAGGCGTGCATCGATGTTGTCGGCGAAGGCGCGAACCGGGCGAACGACGCTACGCGGCATGTTCGACACCGGAGGACGGTCCCAGGACGCGTCGCGGAAGCGCTTGGGGATCACCGCCGAGAGGGAATGCGCCTTGGCCCGGGCCACACGCTGGGGCCGGCAGCGACAGGGCCGGACCGCGCGGTCGCCCTCGTCCTCCACGAATCCCGTGCCGTCGCACTCACCGAAGGGGCATGGCGCGCTCACGCGAAGCGGTCCTCCTCGATGTGGGTGCGGAAACGCGGATACTCGGCCTGGAACACGAGCTTCACCGTGCCCAGCGCGCCGTTACGGTGCTTGGAGAGGATCACCTCGGCGATGCCGGGCTCCTCGGACTCGTCCTTCTCGTAGTACTCGTCGCGGTAGATGAACATCACGAGGTCGGCGTCCTGCTCCACATTCCCGGATTCGCGCAGGTCGGAGAGCAGCGGGCGCTTGTCGTGGCGCTGCTCGACCCCGCGCGAGAGTTGGGAGAGCGCGATGACCGGTACGTCGAGCTCCTTGGCCAGGAGCTTGAGCCCGCGGCTCATCTCGCCCACCTGCTGCACGCGGTTCTCGATGCGGCCGTCGGCGCGCATGAGCTGGAGGTAGTCGACGATCACGAGGCCGAGGCCGTCCGCGCTCTGCTGGTGCAGGCGTCGCGCCTTGGCGCGGACCTCCGTCGTGCCCACGTCGGAGGAGTCGTCGACGTAGAGCGGCGCCCCCCCGAGCTTCTGGCACGCGTCGAGCACCCGGGGCCAGCGCCGGTCCTCCACCCGGCCGCGGCGGAGCTCGTCGCCCTTGATCGAGGCCTGCGAGGCCACGAAGCGCTGGGCGAGCTCGGCCTCGGACATCTCGAGGGAGAACAGCGCGACGGGCTTGCCGTGCTCGATCGCGGCGTTCTCGGCCATGTTCGTAACCAGCGCCGACTTCCCCATCCCCGGCCGGGCGGCGAGGACGATGAGGTTCCCGGGCTGGAAGCCGCCGGTCATCTCGTCGAGGTGGCGGAACCCCGAGGGCGTCCCCGTGAGCGTGGTCTTCTGCTGGGAGAGCGCGTGGAAGCGGTCGAGCGCGTCGTGGAGGAGCTGCTCGATCCCCACGAAGTCCTTCTGCTTGTCGTCGCGGCCGACCTCGAGCATCGCGCGCTCGGCCTGGTCGACGAGCTCGCGCGGCGGGGCCTCCCGGTTGGCGATCCTGCCCAGGATCTCCCAGCACGTGGTCTGGAGCCGGCGCTCGAGCGCGTGCTCGCGGACGATCGAGGCGTACTGACGGACGTTGGCGGCGACGGGCGCGGCGGAGGCGAGCTCGTCCACGAGCGCCTCGCCTCCCGCCTCCTCGAGCTTTCCCCGCGCCTTGAGGTGCTCCTTGAGCGTGAGGTCGTCGATCGGCTCGCCCTTGTCGTAGAGCGCGAGCATCGCGTCGAACACGGCGCCGTGCTGCGGGCGGTAGAAGTCGGTGGAGCGGAGGCCCTCGTCGATGACCACGCCGTAGATCCGCTTCTCGGCGAGGAGGATCCCGCCGAGCACCGCCTGCTCGGCGTCGAGCGAGTGCGGAGGGGCGAGCATCGAGGTCTCGGCGACGGCCACGGCGAGCGACCATAGCCCCGCCCTCGGAAGGTGTTACGAGACTGTCTGCAAACTCCGCGGAGTTCGCGCTGGGGGCGCCTTCCCGACTCCTAGCGCTGCTCGACGACCATCGTCTTGACGGTCGCCGTGACGCCGTCGACCACCTCGACGACGACCATGTGCGTGCCCACGTGCCGGATGGGTTCCTCGAGGTGGATGCGCCGCCGGTCGACCCGGATCCCGCGCGCCTCCCGGATCGCGTCGGCGATGTCCTGGGCGGTGACCGAGCCGAACAGCCGGCCGTCGTCGCCCGCCTGCTGAGCGATCGTGAGCACCGTGCGCTGGAGGAGCTGCGCGTTCTCCTCGGCGCGGGCGGCCGCCTCGCGCTCGGCGCGCTCCGCCGCCGCCATGCGGTGTCGCGCGGCCTCGAGCGCACCCTTGGTGGCAGGCTGGGCGAGCTTGCGCGGGACGAGGTAGTTGCGCAGGTAGCCCGGGGCGACCTCGATGACGCTCCCCTTCTCGCCGAGCGCGTCGACGTCCGCGAGCAGGATGGCCTCGGCCATGCCCCTAGCGCTCCCGGTCGCGGTCGCGACCACCCCGGCCGCCCGTGCGCTCGACCGCCGCCTCGTTGACGTAGTAGAGGAGGCCGAGCTCACGCGCCCGCTTGATGGCGCGGGCGATCTGGGTCTGGTGGCGGCGGCAGGCGCCGGTGATGCGCCGCGAGCGGATCTTGCCCTTCTCGGAGACGAAGCGGCGCAGCGAGCCGATGTCCTTCCAGTCGGCCTGCTCGATCTTCTCCTTGCAGTACGGGCAGGACTTACGGCGCCCGGCGCCCGGCCCACCCTTCCTGTCTCGCTTGGGCCTGACCGGCCGCTTGCGCTGCTTTGCCACTGACCACCTGTACCTGTCTAGAAGGGAATGTCGTCGTCCGCGGCCGCGGTGGTCGCCGGCGCGAAGTCCCTGGTGTCCATCGGGATATCGCCCGCCGGGCGCCCGTAGGAGCCGCCGTTCTGACCGTTGCCACCGCCGGCCTCGTCCCGGCCGCCGAGGAACTGCACGGAGTCAGCGATGATATCGACCGCCTGGCGCTTGTTCCCGTCCTGGGTCTCCCACTCGCGCCACTCGAGGCGCCCGTCGAGGGCGATCGGCCGGCCCTTGGAGAGGAACTTCGCGCAGTTCTCGCCCTGTGCGCCCCAGACCGTGACGTCGAAGAAGTTGGGCTTGTCATCCCACTCGCCGGTCGCGTTGTTCTTGCGGCGGGTGTTCGAGGCGATGCGGAGCGAGCAGACGGACATGCCGCTCGCGAGGGAGCGCAGCTCGGGATCCCGGGTGAGGTTGCCGGTCATGACGACGCGGTTGATGTTGGTGGCGGCCATGGTGGATGAGTCTAGGTTCGGCCCCGGCCGTCAACGCGGCGGCGGCACGCTCTTTCCGCACTTTCAGGACGAAGGCGTTACGCCTCGACGGGCTCGCGCCGCGATTCGGGCGGCGGAGGGGTCCCGGGGAGGACCTTCACGATGCGGAAACGGGCGACCCCGTCGGTGATGCGCAGGCTGTGACGCAGCCCGTCGAGCAGCTCGGCGGAGGCGTGGAGCTGGAAGAGGTGGTAGTCGGCGTCGGGGCGATGGGCGATGGGGTAGGTCAGGGCGCGGATGCCCCAATCGTCGTCGACGACGATCTCGCCGCCGCCCTCCTCGACCCGCCCACGGACGCCGTCGAGGATCTCCTGACGGCGGTCGTCGTCGACGTCCGTGCGCATGAGGAGCATGAGGTCATAGAGCTTGGAGGCCTCGGCCATGAGCGGTTGTGGACGGTAGCAACGGCTCACGAGGGGAGAATCGGCGTCGGGGACCCCCTAGGCGGGGGGTGGATCGGGTGCGCTGGGGGAACGTCGGGCGCGCGCTCGCGGTCCTCGCCGCCGTGGGCCTCGTCCTCCTGTGGCCGCGCGGTCCCGCCCCGGCGGGGGACGCCGCGCTGGACGCCCGGCCCGTGCCCGCGTACCCGGGCGCCGCGCCCGGTGTCGCGCCCCGGCATCCCGTCCCGCACCGGCGCGCGCGCCCACGAGGGCCGAGGCGACGCCCGCAACTCCGCCACCGGGCGCGTCCACGCCGGGCCCGCGGGCGTCCTCGCGCGAGTCGCCGGGCCAGAGCGCCCGAGCACCGAACCCACGCCCACCGCCCGCACCACACGCACGCGCCGCGCCCGCCTGCGCCCGCCTCCCCTCCGCCGGCCCCCGTGCCCGCTCCCCGGCCCGCACCCGTCGTCCCCGCGCCTCCCTCCCCGCCGGCCCCGGTGGCCCCTCCCCCGTCCGCCGCCCCGGCGCCCGCCCCTCCTCCGCCGCCGCCGCCGCCCGGCGAGTTCGGCCCGTGAGCGCGCCGTGCGCGTCTCCGGCAGACTGTGCGGCCATGAGACGCTTCCTCGCCGCGCTGATCGGGACGTAGACAGGTCAGCCTGTTTTCGGCAGAGTGGCGAGCATGAGACGAATCTTCACCGCGCTGGCCGCGGCCGCCATGGCCGCGGCGCTCCTCGCCCCCGCCGCCTCCGCGCGACTCCACGTCACGTTCCGCTACCTCGGCGTCCATCCCCAGTACGTGCGGGTGATCGACGGTCCCCCGCGCGGTGAGAGCCGCGGCGACGTCGCCAGCTTCCGCTACACGCTCCGGGTCCGGCGCGGCGTCGTGGGCACCGCCTTCTTCTCCTTCCGCAACGCGCCGAAGTCACGGGTGCGCGGCGCGGTGCGCCTGCGCTTCCGGGAGGGCACCGTGCTCGCGCGCGCCGCGTTCGACACGAACGCCGACCGGGCGCGCTTCCGGGTCACCGCCGGCACCGGCGCGTTCCGGGGCAGCCGGGGCGTCCTCGACCTCCGCGGCAGCGGGGCGGCCGACACCATCCGCCTGGTCCTCAGGCTGTTCTAGCCGCCCGCCCCTTCTCGCGGATGTCGGTGAGCTGCTCGTCGATCCAGTCCCCGGGGTCGCGGGCGGTGACGATGGCGGTCAGCCCGTCCATCCGGCGGCGGCGCTCGGCGTCGGGCATCGTCAGCGCGGTGTGGATGGAGTCCGCCGTTTCCTGGATGTCGAAGGGGTTGACCGACAGGGCGAACTCGCCGAGCTCCTCGTGCGCGCCGGTGTTCTCCGACAGGATCGACACCCCCGCGCGCTCGTTGACCAGGGGCCCCTCCTTGGCCACGAGGTTCATGCCGTCGAACATGGCGTTGACGAGCAGCACGTCGTACTCCTTGTAGGCGGCCATCGCCTCCTCGAGGTCGTCGCGGAGCTTGAGCTGGATCGGCATCCAGTTCGGCGTGCCGTGGCGGTGGTTGACCACCGCGACGACGGCCTCGATCCGCTCGAGGTACTCGGCGTACTCGGGCACGTCGGTCCGCGAGGGCATGAGCTGGGCGACGAACGTGACGCGCTCGAGGAACTCCGGGTGCTGCTCGAGGAACAGATCAAAGGCGGAGAAGCCGCGCAGGACGTTCTTGGAGAGGTCGGCGCGGTCCACCCGCAGCACGAGGTGCTCCCGGCGCTCGCGCGCCAGCCGCTCCGAGAACTCCGCCACGCGCGAGCGCTGCGCCGTCCGCCGCGCGGCGCCCGCGTCGATGGGCAACGGATAGGCGCGCACCCACACCTCGCGCTCGCCGTGTTGGACCACCCCGCGCGCGAAGTCCACCTCGAGCCCCATGAGATCGCGGCAGCACTGGAGGAAGTTGTTGCGGTAGGCCTGCGTGTGGAAGCCCACGATGTCGTTGGCCAGGATGCCGTCGTAGATCTCCGTGCGGATGGGCGAGGGGAGCACGCGCCACGCGTCGGGTTGGGTCCACGGGATGTGGACGAAGTGGTGGAGGAAGACGTCGGGGCGGGCGCGCCGCACGAGCGCCGGCAGCGTGTAGAGGTGGTAGTCGTGGACCATGACCACCGGCTCCTCGACGCCCTCCACCTGCTCGAGCACCGCCCGGGCCAGATCCTCGTTCACCACGTTGTAGCCCGACTGGAACGCCTCGACCTCGTTGCGCCGGATGTCGGGGGCGTTCGACAGGTCCCACAGGTAGTGCTGGATGAACCACAGCAGCGGGTTGGCGACAACGTTGTAGAAGCGGTCGTAGGCGTCGGGGTCCGAGCTCACGAGCTTGACGAGATAGCTCGACTCGCCATCGACCGCCTGCACCTCGAAGGGCTGCCCGCCGTGCTCGGCGGCGACCTCGGCGTCCCGGTCGGTCATCGCCGAGGCGATCCACACGACCTCACGGTGCGAGGCGAGCCCGGTCAGCGCGGTCACGAGCCCGCCGCCGCCGCGCTTCTCGCCGCCATCGTCCTGGAACGTGATGGGACCGCGGTTGGAGACAAGGACGAGGGGGGCGGCCACGAACCCCCCAACCTACCCTCGCCGCGCTAGCGACACATCCGCTAGGAGCCCGGCCGGGTGCCCAGGCGGACCTTGACGGTCCGCTTCTTCCCCGCGGAGCTCACCACGGCCAGCGAGAGCTCGTCGCCCGGCGAGTGGAGGCCAACCACCGTCGAGAGGTCGCGGCTCTTGGTGAGCGGCTCGCCGTCCACGTCCGTGATGATGTCGCCGCCGGTCTGGTAGGGCGCGAACTGGAAGGTGGTCTTGCCTGGGCCCCCGGCCTTCAGCCCCGACTTCGCCGCGGGAGTGCCGGGCTGGAGGTCCTGGACCCACGCACCCTGCTTCACCGGCAAGGAGAAGCGCGCGGCGAGCTGCGGGTAGATGGAGACCGTCGTCACGCCGAGGTAGGCGTAGCGTGCGACCCCGTTCTTACGCAGATCCTCCAGCGAGCGCTTCACGGAGTCCACCGGCACGGCGAACCCGACGCCCTCCCCGCCGCCGCCCGTCGATTGGATCTGCGCGTTGATGCCGAGCACGCGGCCCTGGGAGTCGAGGAGCGGACCGCCCGAGTTGCCGTGGTTGATCGCCGCGTCGGTCTGGAGCGCCCCGACGATCTTGAACTTCTGGGTGAGCGAGTCGATTGTCCGGTCCAGCCCGGAGATCACCCCGACCGACAGCGACTGCTGCTCGCCGAAGGGGGAGCCGATCGCCGCCACGGGCTGGCCGACCTCGACCCCCTTGACCGAGTCACCGAGTGGCAGGGGGCGCAGCGTGAGCCCCTTCGGATCGACCTTGATGAGCGCGACATCGACGTTCGGGTCGGCGCCGACGATCTTCGCCGGCACCTGGTTGCCGTCGGCGAACTGGACGTAGACCTCCTTCGCGCGCTTGATCTGCGCGCCCTGGCCGTTCGTCACGACGTGCGCGTTCGTGGCGATCTCGCCGTCGGCGTTGATCACGAAGCCCGAGCCCTGACCGGCCTGCTGCCCGCCGCCGCCGCCGTCGCCGCCGAGCAGCGAGCCGAGCGACTGGCCCTCGAACACGGAGAGGACGGTGACGACACCCGGGGCCTCGCGCTTGTAGATCGCGCCGGGGTCGAAGCCCGCGGGGCGCTCGGAGGGGACGGGCGTGGAGGAGGAGGCGTTGCCCGAGGCGGGCTGTTGCTCGGTCACGACCTTCTGCACGGTCGTCGTCTTCTGAGCGCTTCCCGAGGAGGACGAGCCGCCACAGGCGGCCACGAGCACCACGAGGGGAGCGAGCCACACGGTGCGCCTCATGCCGCCGGCACCTCCAGCGTGAACGCGGTGCGCCCGGGCTGGGCGTCGAGCGCGAGCGTGCCGTGCATGTAGCCGGCGAGCTCGGAGGCGATCGCCAGCCCGAGCCCGGAGCCGCGCGTCCCGTCCGAGGTGAAGAACGGCTCGAAGACCTGAGCCTGGTCCGCGCGCCGGATCCCCGGCCCGTCGTCGCGCACCGCCAGGCGCGCCCGGCCGTCGTGCCGGCCGGCCGTCACGATCACCTCCGTGCCCGGGGGCGTATGGGTGAGCGCGTTGTCGATGAGGATGCGGAGAACCTGGGCCACACGTACAGGATCGCAAACCGCGTCCGCCGGTCCGGTGCCCAGTCGCAGGACGAGGTGCGCGTCGCGGGTCGCCAGCGCCGGCTCGAACTCCGCCGCCACCCCGCGCGCGAGCTCGGCGAGGTCCACCGCCTCGGGTCGCAGCTCGAGCGATCCGGACTCGAGCTTGGAGAGGTCGAGGAGGTCCGTGGCGAGCTTGCGCAGGCGCTCCACCTGCTCGCCGAGCTGGGCGACGAAGCGCCGCCGGTCCTCCTCGTCGACCTCCTCGTCCTCGAGCAGCTCGACGAAGCCGCCGAGGGAGAAGATCGGCGTGCGCAGCTCGTGCGAGGCGGTCGCGATGAACTGCTTGCGTGCGGTCTCCAGTGCGGCGAGCTGGTCGCGCATCGCGTTGAAGGTCATCGCGAGCTGGCCGAGCTCGTCGGAGGACTCGACGGGGATCGGACGGGAGAAGTCGCCGCCCGCGAGCCCCTCCGCCGCCCGGTCGAGCCGCCGCACCCGCCGCGCGAGCAACGTGGCCACCGCGAGCCCCGCGAGCACCGCCAGCCCGAAGGCGATCCCCCCGGCGACGAGAAAACGCCGGCGCACCACGGCCACGTCCTGCTGCACCGCGGAGAGCGGGGCGGAGAGCACCGCCACCGCGGCCGGCCGGCCGCCGCGCAGGAGCGGGCGGGCCGCCTCGCCCCAGCGCCCGGTACCCGCCGACTCCGTGGCCAGGACCGTCCGCCGCGTCGCCGCGGCCTCGAGCGCGGAGGCGAACTGCAGGTCGCCCGGCGTGCTCAGGGCCGCGGAGTCGGCGACGACCTCCGTGCGCAGCCGCCCCCCGATCCGCCCCACCCGCAGGAGGGTCACCCGGACGGACGCGTTCGCCGAGGCCCGGCGGACGCGCGCCGTGACCTCCGAGGCCCGCAACGAGGACCCGACCGTGGCGGCGAGCGCGGCCCCCGAGGTCCGCGCGTCGGCTCCGAGCTGGCGCAGGGTCTCGTCCGTGAGCCGGTGCTCGAGCGTCGGCACGACGAAGAGGTAGACGCCCGCGATCGCCCCCAGGGCGATGAGCGACACGAGCAGCGTCAGGCGGGCGCGGATGGAGCGGAGCACGGGGATCCGCATCTCAGCCCCCGTCGTCGCGGAAGCGGTAGCCCACGCCGCGTACCGTGAACATGTACTCGGGGAGCTTGGGGTCCGCCTCGATCTTCTCGCGCAGGTGGCGGATGTGGACGTCGACGGTGCGCTGGTCGCGGAAGGCTGAGTCCCCCCACACCTGCGTGAGCAGCATGTCGCGCGTGAACACCCGGCCGGGTGCGCGGGCCAGCGCGTGGAGGATCTCGAACTCCACGAAGGTGAGGGCGACGGGTTCGTCGCGCAGGATGACTGTCCGCTTGTCGGGATCGAGACGGAGCTCGCCCGACTCCAGGGCGCGGCCGTCGCCACCGGCCGAGCGCGAGAGCTCGACCCGCCGGAGGGCGGCCTTCACGCGGGAGCGGAACTCGCGCAGGGAGAAGGGCTTCGTGATGTAGTCGTCGGCGCCCGTCTCGAGCCCGACGACCTTGTCGCTCTCCTCCGCGCGGGCGGTGAGCATGATGATCGGCACCGCCGAGCGCTCGCGCAGGCGCCGGCAGACCTCGAGCCCGCTGATTTGGGGCAGCATGAGGTCGAGCACGACGAGGTCGAACGGCTGCTCGCGGAAGCGCACGAGCGCCTCGCGGCCGTCGCCGGCCTGGACGACCTCGTACCCGTCCTTCCGCAGGGGGTAGGAGAGGAGGGTCTGGATGGACTGCTCGTCGTCGACGAGGAGGATCCGCGGTGCGCGTTCTGCCATGTTCGGAAAGACGTCCTAGGGTAGGCGGGCGAGGATGCTCGACCCGCGGATCTACCGCGCCGGCTGGATCGGAGTGCTCTTCGCGGTCATCGTGGTGGCGTTCTCCTTCCACGGTCTGCCGCGGGCGAGGACGACATCCCTCTCGGCCCAGGCCTTCGACGGCCAGGCCGTCGTGGCCCGGGCGCGGGCGCTGACCGCGGCGGCTCCTGCCCGGCGGCCGGGGAGCGGGGGCGACCGGGCGCTGGCCGCGCGCGTCCGGATCGACCTCGTGGGCCGGCACGGGTTCCGGGTCTCGACCCGGCGCTTCGCCGGCCGGACGGTCGACGGCGAGCGCGAGCTCGAGACCATCCTGGCCGTGCGCCCGGGGTTCTCCGAGCACCGGATCGTCGTCGTCGCCGACCGCTCCGCGCTACGCCGGGGTGGAGCACCGGAGGCGACGGGGACCGCGGCGCTGCTCGAGCTCGGACGGGTGCTGGCGGGGCGGACCGTGCAGCGCACGCTCGTCCTCGCCTCCGTGTCCGGCGGTCCGGGGGCGCCCGGGCTGCGCGACCTCGCTCGGCATCTCGGCGGTCCCACCGACGCGGTGATCGTCCTCGGGGACCTCTCGGGCGCCCCCGACCGGCGGCCGTGGGTCGTCCCGTGGGCCAACGCGCCGGGGCGGCTCGCGCCCCTCGGGCTCCGGCGCACCCTGCGCGCCGCGCTCGAGGCGGAGGCCGGCGCGCGCCCCGGCGAGCCCGGCCTCCTCGAGCAGATCGCGCGTCTGGCGTTCCCCATGACCCTCGGCGGTCAGGGCGCGCTGCTCTCGGAGGGGGTGCCGTCCGTGCTCGTCTCGGCGTCGGGGGAGCGCGGGCCGACCGGAGGCCAGGCCCTCGACGCCGCGCGGGTCGAGGGGCTCGGACGCGGGGTCCTGCGCGCCGTCACGGCGCTGGACGGCGGCGGGGCGATCGCCGCGCCCGCGCGCTACCTAGTGTGGTCGGGCCAGGTCGTACCCGCGTGGGCCGTGCGCCTGCTCTGCGGCGCGCTGTTCCTCCCGCTGCTGCTCGGCCTGGTCGACGGCCTCGCGCGGGTGTCCCGGAGACGCGGGAGGCCCCTGATGTGGCTGCGCTGGGCGGCGGTGGGCGTCGTGCCGGGGATGCTCGTCGTGCTCGGGGCGCGGGCGGCCGGGCTCCTGGGACTGCTCGACGTCACCCCGGGCGGCGCGGTGGGCGAGGGGGGGCGGTCCGGGCCGGCGATGACCGCGGCGCTCGTCCTCGTGGCGCTCGTCCTCGTCGGAGGCTGGACGCTCGGGCGGCGGCTCGTCCTGCGGCTGGCCGCCGTGCGGGGGGATGTCGGGGAGGAGCCGGGGGCGGGGGGCGCCGCGCTCGCCGTCGCCGTCGGGGCCGGCCTCGTGCTGTGGGCGGTGAACCCGTTCGCCGCGGCGCTCGCCCTGCCGGCGCTGCACGGTTGGCTGTGGGCCGTCACGCCCGTGGTGCGCCCGCGCCGGGGGATCGCCCTCGCCCTCGCCGTGCTCGGGATCCTCCCCGCCGTGGCGATCGGGGTCGGTTATGCCTCGGCGTGGGGGCTCGCTCCCCTCGAGCTTGCGCGCAGCGCGGTCCTCGCGCTCGCGGGCGGGGCGGTGGGAATCCTCCCCGCCCTGGCCTGGGCCGCGCTGCTCGGCGCGTGGGGCTCCGTCCTCGCCGTCGCCGCCCGGCGGCCGTCGGAGGCGCTGGCGGCGCCGCAGTCCTCCGAATCCGTCCGCGGACCCGCCTCCTACGCGGGTCCGGGATCACTGGGTGGCACACAGTCCGCCCTGCGCCGATAAGGGAGTAATGCGAACCGCGCTCCGTCATCTCTCCACCGCGCTCATCGTCGCCGGGGCGCTGCTCGTCATCGATGCGGCGCTCACCCTCGTCTGGCAGGAGCCCACCTCGGCGATCTACGCGCGGATCCACCAGGACCAGCTCGCGGGCCGCCTGGACGCCCTCGACAACCGGCCGCTCCTGCTGGCGAGTCAGCAGCGGGCCCTGCGCCGCCTACCCTCCGACCGCCAGGTGCCGTTCCTCGCCCGGGCACTGCGCCGCCGGCTCAAAGCCGGCGACCCCCTGGGGCGGATCCGCATCCCCCGCATCGACGCGAGCTACGTGGTGGTGGAGGGCACCGACACGGAGTCTCTGCGCAAGGGGCCGGGCCACTACCCCGAGACCTCGCTGCCCGGGCTTCCGGGCACGACGGCGATCGCCGGGCACCGCACGACGTACCTCGCTCCCTTCCGCCACGTCGACGAGCTGCGCCGCGGCGACCCCATCCAGCTCGATCTCCCCTACGCGCGCTTCACCTACCGCGTGCAGTACACGAAGATCGTGCCGGCCGACGCGGTGCGGGTCACCCGCTCGGTCGGCTACCCGCGGCTCGTCCTGTCGGCCTGCCACCCGCTGTACTCGGCCTCGCACCGCATCATCGTCTTCGCCCGCCTGGTCCGGACCGTCCCCCGCTGAACGTCCAACGGAGCCGAAACCCGGTCAGGTCCGTCCGCACCCGGGCCGATGCTGTCGACCGTGAGCCCCGAGCAGATCACCGAGCTGGTGCGGCGGAGGGAGTACGAGGTCGACTGCCGCGCGGTCGCCGACGCGATCCTCGCCCGCATCGCGGTCCCCCGCTGCGCGCTGGGATCAGAGGACGTGCTCGTGACCGGTGAGCGCGCCCTCCGCGCCCCCGGTTCCCACGCCTGAGCCGGCGCGTACCGCCCCGATCCACGTGAGGGCGCCGGCGTGCTCGGCCTCGGCGCGCCGCGTGGGCGGCACGCACACGAGCAGCTCGTAGTCCTCCCCCGCGGTGGCGGCGAACGCCGGATCGGTCACGCCGGGGGCGAGCGGCAGCGCCGCGAGGTCGAGCTCGAGGCGGACGCCGGAGCGCGCGGCGACGTGGTTCGCGTCGGTGGCGAGCCCGTCGGAGAGGTCGATCATCGCCGAGGCCCCGGTGTGGGCCAGCGCCCGTCCCTCCATCAGGCGCGGGAAGGGGCGCAGGTAACGCTCGACGAGGGCGGGATCTCCCTCCCGCTCCCCGCGCAGGATGGCGAGCCCCGCGCCCGAGGCCCCGAGCGTGCCCGTGACCCCGACGAGATCGTCGGGCCGCGCGCCGTCGCGCCCCACGAGATCCTCGGCGCGCTCGGCCCAGCCCACCACGGTGACGGCCACGGTGAGGTCGCGCCCCGCGGAGAGATCCCCGCCCGCCAGGGTCGTGTCCGTGGCGACGGCCAGGGCCTCGGCGGCGCGGAAGAGCGCGAGCACGTCCTCGCTCCGGGCGCCCGGGGGCACGACCACGGCGAGGTACGCCTCTCCCGGCTCGGCCCCCATCGCCGCGAGGTCCGACAGCGCCCCGGCCAGCGCCCGGTGCCCTACGTCGGCCCAGCTCGCCCGGCCCAGCTCGAAGTGGACGCCGTCCACCATGACGTCGGCCGACGTCACCGCCCAGGGTCGCGCCCGCACGACGGCGGCATCGTCGCCGAGGCCCACCCGCACCCGATCCCCCCGCCGCCCGAGGATCCCCTCGAGCGCAGCGATCACCTCCCGCTCACGCACCGCCGCAGGCTATTTGTGTCTATACACGATCCGCGCGCGATCCAGGTCGTACGGGGAGAGCTCGACCCGCACGCGGTCGCCTGGCAGGATCCGGATCCGGAAGCGCCGCATCTTCCCGGCCACGTGGCCGAGAACGGTGTGGTCGTTGTCGAGCTTGACGCGGAACATCGCGTTGGGCAGGGCCTCGACGACCTCGCCCTCGAGCTCGACCTTCTCTTCCTTGGGCATCCGCGGCGAGCCTAGCAGCGGGTGTGGGAGGCGATTCAGTGCTTGGGAGGCGGGTTGCCCGCCCCGCCGCCGCCCCCGCCGCCCCCGCCGGCTCCGCCCGTCCCCGTGCCGGCGGGCGGCGTGGCCGGCGGCGGCGGCACGGGCGGCGGGGTCGTGGGGACGGGGGAGGGACTCGTGGGCGTCGTCGTCGTGCCCGGGGTCGCGGGCGGCGTGCCGTAGGAGGGCGCGCCGTAGGAGGGCGCGCCGGAGGAGGGCACGCCGGAGGAGGGCGCGCCGGAGGAGGGCACGCCGGAGGAGGGCGCGCCGTAGCCGCCCGAGGGGGAGTACGGGGTGGCCTTCCGGCCCGTGCTCGCGAAGCGGCCGAAGAACGGCGAGGAGGAGAAGGGGGTGGTCGGCGGCGGGAAGTCCGAGCACTCGGAGCCATGCGCGACCGTCATGAAGTCGTGCCAGATCTCGGCCGGGAAGGTGCCGCCGGCGACCTCGATCCCGTGCACGGAGGTCATGGGGATCGGGGGGTTGGGGTAGCCGACCCACACCGAGGTGGACATCCTCGGGGTGAAGCCGACGAACCAGGCGTCCTTGTAGTCGGAGGTCGTGCCCGTCTTGCCGGCGGCGGGACAGGCGATGTTCGCCGCCGTTCCCGTGCCCGCCTGGATGTTCTGCTTGAGGATCTTCGTCGCCTCGTTGGTGACGCCGTCGGAGAACGCCTTCACCCGCTTGGGCCGCCCGAGGTCGTCGACACGCCCGTCGGGGTGGACCACCCGCAGCACGGCGGTCGGGGTGTTGCGCCAGCCACCTGAGGCGACCGTCGCGTAGGCGTTGGCCATCTCGAGCGGGGAGACCCCGTTGGTGAGGCCGCCCAGCCCCTCGGCCGGGTAGGCGTTGAGCTTCGAGGTGATGCCCATCTTGTAGGCCGTCTCGCGTACGGCCTGCGGGGTGACGTCGGCGTCGAGCTGGGCGAAGACCGTGTTGTCGGACTTCAGCGTGGCCTGGACGAGGTTCAGCGACCCGCTGTAGGTGTGCCCGTAGGTCGAGACGGAGTAGGTCGGGTAGCCCGTGAGCCAGCCCTCGCCCAGCGGCCGGGAGGTGTAGTACGTCGAGCTCGGGTCGATCCCCTTCGACAGCGCGGTCATGAGGATCATGAGCTTGAAGGTCGATCCGGGCTGGCGCTGGGCCTGCGCGGCGTAGTCGAACTTGGTGCGCCCGTACGCGGCCGAGGACGCCATCGCGAGGATCCGCCCGTTGGCCGGGTCGATGGAGACGATCGCCGAGGAGGGGTCCCCGGGCTCGGAGAGCCGGCCCGCGATGGCCTTGCGCGCCTGCTCCTGGAGCTGCAGGTCGAGCGTCGTGTAGACCTTCAGCCCGCCCTGCCGGACCGTGCGCACCCCGTAGCGCCGCATCAGCTCCCGCGTGACGTAATCGAAGAAGAATTGCTCGCGCCGGGCCGTGAAGTACCGGTTCGGCCTCACGCCGAGCTTGCTCCGCGCCGCCGCCGCCCCCCGTGCCGGGCTCAGGTAGCCCGCGGTGACCATCGCCCGGAGCACCTCGTTGCGGCGGGCGTAGGCACCCTGCGGGTTGAGGAAGGGGTTGTCGCTCGAGGGCGCCTGGGGCAGGCCGGCGAGCAGGGCGGACTGGGCGACGGTGAGCTTCTTCGCCGGCTTGCCGAAGAACATGCGCGCCGCGGCCTCGACGCCCACGGCGGTCTGCCCGCCGACGGTCCCGTAGGAGACGGAGTTCAGGTAGGAGTCGAGGATCCACCGCTTGGAGCGCTTCTTCTCGAGCTCCTCGGCGAGCTTGGCCTCGCGGATCTTGCGCTTGAAGTCCTTGGAGTAGCGCTCGTCGGGCAGGTAGGTGTTGCGGACGAGCTGCATGGTGAGCGTGGAGCCACCCTGCACCGTCCTGCCCGACGTGACGTTCTTGACCGCCGCCCGGACGACACCCTCGTAGTCGATGCCCGTGTGCTGATAGAAGCGCTTGTCCTCGATCGCCACCGTCGCGCGCTTGAGCGAGCGCGGGATGGCGGCATCGTCCACGGGTCGGCGCAGGATGAGCGAGGAGATGAACCCCAGGCGCTTCCCATCGTGGGTGTAGACGACGGAGTTCGAGCCCTCGTCGAGCGGCTTGAGCTGCCCGATGTCCGGCGTGGAGTCCGCCACGGACACCACCCAGCCGACGACTCCGGCCACGGCGAGGCTGGCGATCCCGAAGATCACGACGAAGGTGAGGAGGCTGCCGCGGACGGCGGAATGCCCGCGTCCCCGCTGCCGCCGCCGCTGACGCTCGCGTCGGCTCATGGACACGAAGGGTATTCGCCCCCGCGCCGACGATCCCCCCCCGGCGCCGTACTGCTCGACGCCCTCGGCACGCTCGTGACGTTCGCCGACCCCGTTCCGCGGCTCAGGGCCGGGCTGCGGGAGCGTCTGGGGGTCGAGATCGGGATCCCCGGCGCGCGGCGGGCGATGCGCGCCGAGATCGCCTTCTACCGCGCCCACCACGACGAGGCGGGCGACCGCGCCGGGCTCGCCGGCCTCCGCACCCGGTGCGGGGCGCTCGTGGCGCGGGAGCTCGGCCTCGCGGGTGTCGACGACGAGGTGACCGAGGTCCTCGTGGCGGCCATCGCCTTCTCCGCCTACCCGGAGGTAGGCGAGGTCCTCGCCGCGCTGCGGGCCCGGGGAGCCCGGCTGGCCGTGGTCTCCAACTGGGACGTCTCGCTGCACGACGTCCTCGCCCGCCTCGCCCTCCGCCCGCTCCTCGACGCCGTGCTCACGTCCGCCGAGGAGGGCGTCGCCAAGCCCGATCCCGAGCTCTTCCACCGCGCGCTCGCCCGCCTCGGCGCGCGGCCCGGGGAGGCGGTGCACGTCGGCGACTCGCCGGCGCTCGACCTCGCGGGCGCGCGCGCCGCGGGGGTCGAGGGCGTGCTCGTGGATCGCTCCGGCCGGACCCGGGGCGCGATCACCTCGCTGCGGGCGCTGCTGTGACGGGGCCGCGAGCGACTGACCTAGAGTCCAGAGGGTGAGCGCCGCCCCCCTCGCGGCCGGCCGACCGTGGCCGTGGTGGGCCGCGCCCGCGGCCGTCCTGCTCGCCCTCGCCTTCACCCTGCTGGGCTCCGCGCTGCTCGCGGGCATCTTCGCCGCCGCCGGCGTCAGGGGGGTGCTCCAGGGGGACAACGGGGCGGTCAACGTCGGGCTGAACGCGCTCCAGGAGGTCGCCTTCGTCGCCGGCCCGCTCGTGCTCGCGGGCGTCCTCGCGCAGTCGTCCCGACCGCGCCTCGCCTCGTTCGGGATCGTGCGGACCGCGCCGGGTAGGGCGCTCATGTGGGCGGGGATCGCCGTCGCCGCCTACGGCGCGTTCGCCCTGCTCTTCGCCCGGGTGGCGGGGGGCAAGGAGCAGAAGGACCTCTTCGAGCAGCTCCACGTGCAGCGGGGGTCGGCCGCGGTGCTGCCCATCGCCTTCGTGGTCTGCGTGCTCGCGCCGCTGGCCGAGGAGTTCCTGTTCCGGGGGTTCTGCTACCCGGCGCTGCGCAGCGCCCTGCGCCCCGCGGGCGCGGCGCTCGCCATCGGCTTGATCTTCGGCCTTGTGCACTTCACCTCCACGCCCCCCATCCTGCTCGTCCAGCTCGGGGTGCTCGGGGCGCTGCTGTGCGTCGTGCGGGAGGCGACGGGATCGTTGCTGCCGTGCGTCGGCCTCCACGCGGCGAACAACGCGATCTCCCTGGGGGCGATCCTCGGTTTGGGGGCGGGAACCCTCGGGCTGCTGGCCGGGTCCCTCGGCGCGTGCGCACTGGTGCTTGCACCCCTGACGGCAGCCCGCGCCGGCCGCTAGGCTCTCGCGGCCCATGCGCCGCCTCTCGACCACCCGACTCCGGCGGGCGGTGCCCGCGATCCTCACCCTCGCGCTCGCCGCCGTCCCCGCGTCCGCCGCCGCCGCTCCCGCCCAGGTGAGCCTCCGCTGGGGCCACCCGCATCACGCCTACGGGCTCGTCGTCGGCCTCGAGGGCGCCGGCGCCCGCGTGCGCGGAACCGTGGCCCACTACGTCCCGGGTGGACGCGCGCGCGTGGTCGTGCGGCGCAACGGGCGGCGCGTGCTCTCCCGCTCCGTCGCCGTGAGACGCACGCGGGGCGGCGGCGGCACGTTCCTGGTCACCTTCCAGACGCGGCGGGAGGGCCTGCTCCAGGTGCGGGCGGGCGGGGCGCGGCGCGGTCTGGGCATGCGCGTCCTGGCCGCGTCGAGCACCTCGCGTCCCGCCGTCCGCCTGCTCCAGAACGGCCTCGCCGCGCGCCACTACGTCACGAGTCGCTCGGGCTACCTCGACGGAGCGACCCAGCGCGCGCTGCTGGCCTACCGGAAGGTCAACCACCTGCCGCGGGTCCTCGCCCCCGGTCGGGGCATCGCTCGCACGCTCTTCGCCGGGCGCGGCGGCTTCGTTCCGCGCTACCGCGGGGCGCGCCACGCCGAGATCGACCTCTCCCGCCAGGTTCTCGTCCTTGTGGGTGCGGGCGGGAACGTGGAGCGGATCTACCCCGTGTCCTCGGGCAAGCCCTCGACGCCGACCGTCACCGGGAGCTTCCGGGTCTACTCCAAGACCCCGGGGGTCAACTCCCACGGGATGATCTACTCGTCGTACTTCACGGGTGGCTACGCCGTCCACGGCTACGGCTCCGTGCCCGCCTACGCGGCGAGCCACGGGTGCGTGCGCGTCCCGCCGCCCGACGCGGTCTCGATCTACCGCTGGCTCACGTACGGGACTCCGGTGAACGTCTACCCGTGAGGGAAGACGCCCGGCCCGTCAAGCAGAGGCAGCCCCAGCGCCCCGAGCAGGATTCGAACCTGCGGCCTACTCCTTAGGAGGGAGTCGCTCTATCCGGCTGAGCTATCGGGGCCGGACCCGCAGAGGGTAGTCAGCACCGTGTGTATGGTGCCCGCGTGAGGAAGGGATCCGGGTGAGGCCGGTTCCGGAAGGAGCAGGGATGAGGAGCGTGTGAGCGTCACGGCCGACGTCGTCGGGGATCCGGGTGCCGTCGGCACACCGGAGATCGCCGCGCGCTCGCCGCTCGAGCTGTTCTGGCGACGCCTGCGCTCGGATCGGGTGGCGCTCGTCGCCCTCGGGGTGATCGTCTTCTTCGTGGCCATCGCCATCGCGGCCCCCCTGATCCGCGACCTCGTGGGCGCCCCGCACTACGACATCCCGGACAAGGGCGCGCTCGACCAGACCTTCGGCGTGCCCACGGGCCCCTCGGGCAAGCACTTCTTCGGGGTCGACAAGCAGGGCCGCGACATCTTCGTCCGCGTGCTCTACGGGCTCCAGGTCTCGCTGCTCGTCGCCGTCCTCTCCACGGGGATCTCCCTCGTCATCGGCGTGGTCGTCGGGCTTCTGGCGGGTTTCTACCGCGGCTGGGTCGACCAGGTGCTATCGCGCATCCTCGACGTCTTCCTCGCCTTCCCCGTCCTGCTGCTGGCGATCGGCATCTCCTCCTCGTGCTCCCTCGGCGCCGGCTGCCTCGGCGGGCTCATGAGGCCCGGCGTGGTGACCGTCGTCATCGTCATCGCGTTCGCCGGATGGACGTACATCGGACGCATCGTGCGCGGCCAGGTCCTCTCCCTGCGCGAGAAGGAGTTCGTCGAGGCGGCGCGCTCGCTCGGCGCGTCGAACCGGCGGATCATCTTCTCCCACCTGCTCCCGAACCTCGTGGCGCCGCTCATCGTCTACACGTCGCTGCTCATCCCCTCGAACATCCTCTTCGAGGCGGCGCTCTCGTTCCTCGGGGTCGGCGTGCAGGACCCGCGGCCGTCCCTCGGGTCGATGATCTCCGACGCCACCCAGAACTTCGACACGTCCTGGTGGTTCCTGTTCTTCCCCGGCGTGGCCCTCGTCCTTCTCGTCCTGGCCTTCAACCTCATCGGTGACGGCCTGCAGGACGCGTTGAACCCCAAGACCTCCAAGTGATCCCCCAACGGAAAGGATCTCCCATGTCCCGGCCCCTCTCTAGGGTCCTGTGGGCCGCGCTCGCGCTGGCCCTGACCCTCGCGCTCGCCGCCTGCGGCTCGAGCTCGTCCTCCCCTTCCAAGGGCAATCCGACGGCCGGCGTCAACGTCGGCGGCGAGAGCGGTGGTGATCCGCTGGCCGGCAAGAAGGGCGGCGACATCAACGTCCTCGCCGAGTCCGACGTGGACTCCCCCGACCCGGGCATCACCTACGAGCAGTTCTCCTTCGCGGTGACGCTCGCCACCCAGCGGCCCCTCTACTCCTTCGGTCCGCCGAAGTACGACAAGATCCTTCCCGACCTCGCCGCCGGGCCGCCGAAGGTCTCGGCCGACAAGAAGACGGTGACGGTGAAGATCAAGCCGGGCATCAAGTACTCGGCGCCGGTGAACCGCGCGGTGAAGTCCGCGGACGTGAAGTACGCGATCGAGCGGGGCTTCACCGCGAACGTCGCCAACGGCTACGTCCCGGCCTACTTCTCCTCACTCGAGGGGTCCCCGACGCCCTCCAAGGGCGGCTACAAGGCGATTCCCGGCATCCGGACGCCGGACGACCAGACGATCGTCTTCAAGCTCGACAAGCCCTACGGCGGGTTCTTCTCCGAGGCGCTCACGCTCCCGCTGTCGGTCCCCGTGCCGAAGGAGTACGCCGCGAAGTACGACAAGGAGACCCCGTCCTCCTACCAGGACCACATGGTCTTCACCGGGCCCTACATGTACCAGAACGACGGGAAGGGCAAGATCACCGGGCACAGTGCGGGTAAGAGCCTCGACCTGGTCCGCAACCCGAACTGGGATCCCAAGACGGACTACCGCAAGGCCTACGCGAACTCGTTCCACATCGACGAGGGTGTGCAGGACCCGACGTCCGGCTCGCAGAAGATCCTCAAGGGCTCGGGCCTGATCTCGGGCAACCTGGTCCCGTCGGCGCCCATCCTCAAGTCGGTCAGTCAGGGCACGGGCGGCGTGCAGAAGGACCAGCTCGCGTTCTCGCCCGCCTCGGGCGTGCGCTACATGTCCATGAACACGACGGTCAAGCCGTTTGACAACGAGAATCTGCGCAAGGCGGTCATCGCGTCGTTTGACCGTGACTCGTTGCGCCTCTCGCGCGGCGGTCCGATCCTCGGCCCGGTGGCCACGCACATCATCCAGCCCCAGTTCCCGGGCTTCGAGGACGCCGGTGGCCTGAAGGGCACCGAGGACTTCCTCACCACCACCTCCGGGGACAAGAAGGTCG